>Ga0180217_1000055_pt1 | contig 250850 bp, 255 predicted proteins | sample eDN3rd37CBELigOP_FD_128521 | JGI IMG/M metagenome (GOLD analysis project Ga0180217, IMG submission 128521) | Enriched Organic Plus compost microbial communities from Emeryville, California, USA - eDNA 3rd pass 37_C BE-Lig OP (version 2) (version 2) ... | reverse complement strand
GGCGTCGGCCAGCCACGGATGTTCGGCCTTGAGACCAGGAAGGAGCTTCTGCATCTCGAACCGGAAGATGAACGTGCCGTCCTCCGCGTGCTGCTCCTTCTGCATGGCCAGGAGGTGGTTCCACAGCCAGCGGCATGCTCCGGCGTGGCGCGCCAGCGCGGCCTTCTGCACCCTGTTCTGGTAGAGCTTCAGTCGGTATGCCTTGCTGATCCGCGCCAAATGTTCCCGCTCCGTTCCTTATCGGAAGTGCCGGATGCGGCACGGCCCGTCAACCTCGAAACTCGAATAGCCATTTCTTGTCGGTACGGCCGTCCTCCTGCGGGGCAGGGGAGACTAGCGTTTCATTCCGGGAACGGGCGGGACAGAAAGCTTCCTCACGGACCGTTCGAAGGAAGCCTCGTTCCTGGCCATGGTTGATCCCAGAATGCTCTCCGTTGCTCCGAGTTCATGGACAATCTTCTTCAAATCGTCGATCTTCACCTCCCCTGGACGCTCAGGGAACATCTTCAACCTGACCGAATAATAGCCCCTCTTCCTCTTCAGTTTGGAGGGTTTGAAAGCGGGGAGGGTCCCCTTCTTCTTTGTTTCCGCCTCCTGAAGCCCTAAGGCATCCCTGACGATGGCGTCTGCCTCCTCGAGAGCCATTCCCTTGACCTGGATGAGGCGAAGCAGCCCGTCCAAAGCCTTTCTCAAGGCACCTGGATCGTTGGCCATTCCCGGGGCCTCCGCATCCGATGAAGCCGCCTCCGCAGCATCGAGAGCCTCAAGGGCCCGCTGAACCCTCTCGAGCCGCTCCGCAAAGTCGCGGGCGTCACCGGAAATTCTGACGCACCGGGGCGCTGGATCGCCTGTCAGCTTGATCCCAAGGCCTCTCACGGCCTCCACCAGATCATGGACTTCTTTCTTCATTGCGCTGGACTCCGTACATCCGAATCATCGGCCCATACTTCGAAGGGGTCAAACAAATAAGAATTCGCGACAAGATGTCCTTGCGGAGCTGAAAATTATGAGGGTAGCTTAAAAAGGATTCATGGTCTTACTGAGGAATCGATGATTTTTCGAGGCACGTTGGCCATTACGGCGAGAGGCGACGGGAACCGTTGGTACGGAAGGATTTCAGTCCCTGCCGAAGTAGCGGCGGCAGCGAACATCAAGGAAGGAACACGGGTGACAGCCCGGAGGACTGACTTGATGATCGTCATCGAGGCCGACGAGTTTGGGCGGCTGAAATTCCCGAAGGCCCGCGGCAAGGGGACAAGGAGGCACGCGTTCGAAGCAGCGACTTCGACACTTGGGCTCAAGACGACGCGCATGCCCCAATCCGGCATTCATGTCGAAGCACGCGACGGACAGATCAGGATTCATGTTCCCGAGCTGTGGCTGTCCGAAAACCACAAGCCAAAGCCGAAGCCGAAGAAGCCCAAATCGAAGAAACCTGAAAAGACCAAAGACTCCCCTGTACAGCAAGCCGGCCAGAAACTGTGGGGGACGGCCGCCGCAATCGTCACCGAGGCAAGGCGTTCCGGCAAACAAGTTCAACCGAAATCCCTGGCCGAAATCGTCGAGATGATCCGGCAAAAAGGTGTCGACATAAACGTGGCTGGGCCGAGGCTTTTCAAGCTCCGCGGCGCGACGGTCACTTCCTCGGACTTGCTGGACGAGGTGAACCGTCTTTACGGTTGCTCCGAACAAGACCGCATAGCGCTGATCATGGATTGAACCAATGGCTGTTCGCTACATCGAAGGGGATCTCTTCGCCGGGCAGGAGACCGTGGTAATTCACGGTTGCAACGCGAAAGGAGCCTTCGGCAGCGGGTTCGCTGGCAAAGTGAAATCGAGATATCCTGATGCGGCGAAAGCTTATTACGGTTCGCACAGGGAAAACGGCCTTGTCCTGGGGAGTGTCATCTGGGCTGGTTGCGGTGATCGCATCATCGGCAACTGCATCACCCAACCGACCTATGGCAGGGACAGGAAGCGCCACATAAGCTACGACGCGCTGCGGACATGCATGCGCACAGTGAACCTCGCCGCTTCAGAGGGCATCCCTGGAACCACGGCCGAAAACGGGTTCGGGGCCGTCGCCATGCCGATGATTGGGGCTGACCTCGGGGGCGGAGACTGGAAAATCATCAGCAGGATCATCGAGGAGGAGCTTAGGGACGTCGAGCCGATCGTCTATTTCCTTCCGGGCAGGAGTCCTCCAGTTCTGCAACGGAAAAGTTGACTTGAATCCCTCTTCGTGCACTATCCGGCGGATATTTGCACGGAGAATGCGATGCCTTACGGATCCGGCGGAAAGTATTGGAACCTTGGCCTGAGCGACAGAAACAGGCTTCCAGCCACACGACGCCAGCACTTTTATCTGCAGAAGCTTACCGGTATCGACCACAGGGGACGAGGCCTGACAGTTGCGCAGGCGTCAGACCTGATCGACGATGCCCTTCTCGAACGGAGCAGGCGTCAGGCCAGCCTCACCAAAGTCGGCGAACAGCTCTTTGCCGCCATCTACCAACGTGCTGTAGAAGCTGCGAACAAGGCAGGGGAGATGTGGCTCGAACAGAATCCAGAAACCAAGTTCGTCGTCCACGATCCGGAAACAGGCGAGAACATCGGCGTTCACGGAGAAATCGGTATCGCCTGGATAACATGGCCCAAGAGAGGCAGTGATCTCTACAAATGGCTGATGGAGAACCTTTACGACGGGCAGAACAAGGTCTTCCACATCCCGCACCGATATGAGGACAGGCTTGAGGGCGGCCTACAGCTGGCTTGCACGAAGGCTGCCTACGACGTCTTCAGAAAATCCGGGACCTCCATCGGAGACATAAGGCTTATGTACAGGGCTGAGGAAGCGCTTCCTCAGGCGGCGTAAGAATTCAGCGCCGGCGTCTCCACCTCAGAAACGAATTTCTTTGCCCAAGCCACTACTTCGGCCTCGAATTCGCGCCGATAGCCGCTCCTGTTGGTGACGTCGACGATTCTCAGTTCCGGAGAGGTAACCCATGTCCGGCAATCCATCGAGAAATCATGCCCTTCCCGATGGATGCGGATGACCAGAACCCGTTCCGGCGAGAAGGCATCGGCTACACAATGTGCTTCCATGTCATCGCCCAGATCCGGGTTGAGAATGATGCGCGCGCCTGACTGCCTCGCCGCCTGCACAAAAAGCTTCGCGACGGCGTCCTCGCCGTGCCGGCGCTTCAGGTCGGCACTGGTGTCGATGTAGGCCTGTCTGGGTGTCTTTCCTCCGAACTCGGCCAGAGGGGTATCCTTCAGCGCTTCGTAGAAGTCATGGGGACAGTCAATTCCCGCGTTCCGGTGGGTCAGGTCCTTTACCGGACGGGTGAATTTGAAAACCTCACAATTGCCGCCGAAAGCCGATACAAGCGCCTCGACCGCCGTGTCCTTCCCTGCCCGGGGAGGACCGTTGAGAAGGATGGCGACCTTTCCGCTTTCAGGATTCATTCAGAGCCTCATTCTGTTGTACTTTGATGGTCGATTCCGGCAAAGCTGGTGTCAACAAACCAGCCTTAAACTTTTTCTTGGGAGCGAGTCCTTTTTGACGGACGGCCCGCGAGGATGTATTCCGTCGGACCGTTATGTCCCCTCTGCCAAACACACCATATTACCTCCATGGTCGGGCGTTTCAGGTGAAGGAAATCCGGACGCCAGGTCAGTGCGATGATCTTCGACGGCGGATGTCTCTCAAAGAGATCCATTCTCGATTTTGCATGCCAGAACGATGCCTTGAGAACCAAAGCCAGAAGGTCCGGCTGCAGCGAAAGCAAATGCTCAATAATCTGCTTGGCTATGTTGAAAGGCGGATTCGTTATTACGTTCGGGGCAGGCAATTCCTTTAGCTTGAGCACGTCAAAGCGTTCCCCGTGTCCGTCGCCGTACCCGCGGTAGTACAGGTCCGTGGCTATCACCCGGTGTCCATGACGTTCGATTACCTTGGCAAGGGAACCGTCCCCGCAGCACGGCTCGAGCACATCGCCCTTTATCCTTACGTGGGGGAACAATACCTCGGTAACCTCTTCCGGAGTCGGATACCAATCCCCATGCTGTCTCGGGCGTGTTTCGCCCGAACCGCGCTTGCCGCCAGCCATGGCGGCCCCGATACCCGAAGCCATCAGTCGTCGTCCTCCGGATCAAGAAGAGAGGTGAGGAATTGGTCGACGGTGCCGCCCCCGGCATCATCTTCATCATCGTCGCCGAAATCAGGAAGGGCGGTGCGGATCGCTCCGGACGCTTTCTCGATCTCCCCGTCCTCGAATGGCTCGCCGGAGACATCGTCATAGTCGTCGTTGAGCATGAGGGCTTCTTCGATCGCTTCGTCGACGCTCTGAGGAGTTTCGTCCTTGGCATCGAAGTCCATGGCGGCAAGCGCTTTGATGACGGATTCGTTCGACTGCAGGCGGTCGGCGAGGTGATGGACTTCGCCATTGTCTATCGCCACGCCATGCGGAACGTCCTTCTTCACACGGGTGCCGGCAAACGGGCGGGGCTGCGGGCGGGAGGGGGGCGATTTCGCAGGGGGAACCTGTCTGACCGGCCGCGGAGACGTATCCGTTCCGACAGGCATGTCCGGGATTTCCGGACGTCTACGGACCGGAATCGATTCCTCGTCATCTTCAGCATCGAAACCGAAATCGGCAGGAACGGGATGTCCTCTGCCACCAGCAGCGGTTCTGACATCCCTGGCATAGCTTTCAGTGATCTCGCGGTTCATGGACGCAAGCTTCGCGAGGGCCACGCAAGCAGCCTCAACGGGACTTGAAGGCCTGCGGGTTGACGAACCGAGCTGGGCGAAGGTAGCCGCCAAGACAGGGATTTCACCGGTTCCGCCTAGATCCGAGGACGCGTTCTCGGCATCGATCTTCATCTGGCGTGCAAAGTCGGGGTCCGCAAGACGCTGCACTATTTCGGGCAGGCGCTGCTGGCTGGCAATCTCCTCGGGATCAGGCTTCGTTACGGTGATGAAATGGTTGGCCCGCAGCTTGAGGTTTTTCCTCGATATCGCTCCTTCGGGATTGGCATAGAAGGATTTCGCCCGTACCAGCCAATCCTTGTGAAGGATATGCATTTCACCTTCGTCCTGGGCCTTCAGGTCCAAAGAATTGATGCGCTCGACTCTTTCAAGGGCGGCTTCGAGGTTGTCGATGTAAGCACGTGACCCGATTTCCTTTACCTTGCCCTCGAAACTCCGTTGTTGGGCGCGGTAAATCTCGCCAGCCGCCTTCTTCGCAAGCTCGACGGTGTCGGTGTCTTCCGTCCTCATGATGATCTTCGTGTTGGTATTGCCCTGAACGGAGCCGTAGACCTTCTCGTTCAACCTCTTCATGGCGTTGATGTCCTGACCGGCAAAGATCAACGAGAAGCCAAGCGATCTCGCCTGGGCAGCCATAAGGTCCATACCGTCGACCATGTAGTAGCCGACCTCATCAAGAATGACGATGAAAGGACTCGGTGAATTCGTTGGGCGGTTTTCGACGACCGAATTCCAGCTGCCTTCGATTTGGGAGCCGAGCGTACCGCCCATCATGCCCTTGAGAGTTGCCACGACGATCTTGCCGAGGTTGGCGATTTCGTCGCCCGATTTTTCGAGGGCGGGAAGCATAATGACAAGGATTCGGCGGTTGAGAACCACGTCGGCCATGTCGATTTCCCCATACGGCGTGTGGAAAATGTAGCCATAGACGTCGGCCAGCGAGCCGAGAATCTTGGTGAACTGCATTTCCAGATAGCCGTGCTGGTCGAGGGTCGTCTGGCCTTGGCGGTGCCCCTTCTCCTCCTGATAGCCCGGAAGAGAGGTGAGGTAGGACTTGATGGATTTGCGGATCGGCTGGGGGAGGTCAGGGTATTTTGACTTGTCCGCCAGATCGATGATGCGCTTCAGGTTCAGGTGGTCGCGGATTTCAGAGACGTTCAGGTCGATGACCTGCTTGTCACGGAGCCAAGTCAAGGCTCGCATCACGCCCGTGAACATCGCGGTAGCGCGGCCTTTCCACATCGCACCGTCACCGCCGGCGTCATCCATGAGGCCGACAACCATTTGCGTAAGCGTGTCGGAAGATCCGGTCGCGAACGGATTGAGGGTATTGGACCTGATCTTGCCGCCGGCGCTGCCGAGGTCCTGATTGCCTGTCATGTAATTGAGAACGAGGAGATCGTCTTCGCGGCCGAAACGGCGGGCAAGGGCATAAACCTTGGCGAACAGCGATACGTCACCCTTGCCGTCGCAGAACAGGAAGCCCGATCCCCACGCGATCGCATTCGCGGCGAAGCCCAGCAGGGTTTCGGTCTTGCCTGCGCCGGTCGTTCCGAGCACCAGAAAGTGCTGACGGCAATCCGAGTTGGTCAGCCAGACTTCCTTTCCTGTCTTGAGTTCGTTGCCCAAGAAGAAGATGCCGTTCGCCTTGAGCGGCTTGCCCGTGCCCGGATGGCGTTCATGAGGGTCAAGCAGGCCGGACTGGGCCGGAAGCTTGAGTGGTGCCGTCTCCGGACGCGTCAACCCGAACCAGGAAAGACCGCAGGCGACAAGGAGGCAGACATCGGAAACGGCAGGAAACAGGAATGCCAGTGCCGCGAGAAACACCAGCGCCGTTGTCATGTTGGTGGGCACCTTGAGCCAGTGCACCGCCTTCGTGACCGCGTTCCTGGTGTCCCTGACTATGTAATCTTCGCGGATCGACTGATCGTCTTGGGCTCCGCGTATGTATTTCTCCGACATTCCTTCCCTTTCGGCTGGCCCGGGGACTGAACCATCATACCCCGAATTCTCTCCCGTCAATCCGAATCCTTCAATGCCTTTATCCGCTAAAGGATTCGAAGTGACAGAAAATTCAGATCTCGAAGGATTCGATATTGCGTTTCCTTGCAAAGTGGGGTTATGAAACTCCGGTGGGCAATGCCCCTAAGGTTTCAATTCCAATCGGAGAAGGATTCATATGCAGGGATCGCGTTTCGGCAACAAGAACGCAAAAGGCGGAATGATGATGCAGCCTCGCCGTCGGCGTAAGAAGATCAAGACACCGCCTGGCCATCCATCGGACAAGGAACTGATCGAAGCTTTCCTGCAAAGCAAAGGTGTAACCAAGTGTCCGCCCGGTTACGCGATGGGTTCACTTCACTCAACTTGCTACGGCCTGGAATGAGGCCGACTGAAAAAGGGGCGGCTTGGAGCCGCCTTTTTTCTTTATCTGACTGCCGCAGCAATTTTCTCGAGTTCGGATTTTCTGATGCCGCCCCTGACGACCCTTATCCTTTCACCGATCGCATAAACCATGGTCGGGGATACCAGGGACAGCCCCGTGTCCCTGATCAGTACCGGAGCTATGACACTTTGAACGGCCGCGTCCTGTTGGTCGGCTAGCGGTGTGCTGACATTCGACGATCCTGCTCTTACCTTTGTAAAAACCCCTGGCAGCGATGCAGGTCCCGGACGTCTCAAAAGACGTTCGAGAGCCTCGCTTCCTTCCGGCTGACCACCTGAGAAAGGAATCCAATTCAGCGTGAGCCGGTCCAGGAAAGGTCTGCTCTCACGATAGAACTCGGGAGAGACATGACACCAGGGCGTGAAGAGGACGTGCAGCAGCGGTCCCCGACCTTCCTGTATCCCATAGACCGACGAAAATGCAGCCAGCAGGGCGGGCGAGGCCGGAATTCCGACAGAGGCGGTAGCCCTGCCGCCAGTCATGAGCAATGCCGCCGCCGCGATGAAGGTTCTTCTGTCCATTGTCCGCTTCCTCTCGACAATAGGATTCGCCATGATCTGTCAGCAAGCAACAGCCCATTACTTCAAAAGGCCGGAGATCGGTCGGGGCAGGGGTACCGCACCATTTCATCTTCGTCTCCGTCACTGACATGTTCGAACCCGAACCTGGCATAAAACTCTTCCAGTTGAATGCTATCCATCTCGGGATCGTGATTGATGAGGGGCGCTGCGATGAGGAACAAGTCCACCCCTTCCAGGTCAGCGGTCTTGCAGACCGCCTCCATCACACGTGTTGCTCGGCCTTCCCTCCGCAGCGCAGGCGGTACATGGAGAAGCTCAATCGCCAGACCTCCACCCGTTGTGCCGCGGATTTCGATCTCTACTCCATCGGCTTTTGCAGCCAGTGCAAGCTCGGCAGCGATTTTCTTGATGCATGCGGCCATAATTCCTCCAGGACAACAAATGCCCGTTGGGGATGACAGGAACAACCACAAAGGATTTGAGGGTCCGTTCTGTTGGGGGTAGCCTTTAGACCCGTGACCATAAAACCGGAGCACTGCCTTGCGGAGAACAATCGTTTTGCTTTCCCTTTTTCTTTATTCGGCAACGGCAGGTGCGAACCCTTCCGGAATGTGGCCGCCCGAGGCCAGGGGAGGCGGTCTGCCGAAGGTAGACTGGGTTCTGGTCGTACCGGCCGTCAGAACTGCCCAAGGGGAACTCGAGATCTGGAACAATGCGGATTCCTGGACTGATGAGTGGACCGTCCCCCGGCCGACGCCTGGAGGTCTCCGTGCGGTCGCAATAAAAGGCGATGCCAGCGACATCCGGACCGTTTCGGGCCACGATCTGGACGGAATGGACTTGGAAGCACTGGGGTATCTCGCGGAAAAATACAGCGCGCCGGCCGTGGCAGTGGCCGTAAAGGAGGAGGGTGCAGGTACGGCGGTGGCGGCATGGGTTCCTGGCAGCGCCGCAGTTTGGGACGAAGCGCTTTCGCTTTCAGGCCACCGTGAGGCTGCGCTGTCGCTCATCGATGGACTGATAGGGAGCAGTGGGAACGAAGCTCACTTAGAAGTGGCCATAACAGGGCAGCGTTCCACCGGGACGGGGCTTGAATTTCGTCTTGAGGCTGCCGATACGGTGATCCTCGACGTGATCAATTCGCTTCCCGGTCTCGAAGTACGTGAGCGGCTTTCCGAACGGGAGGTAGTCGTGGCAACCACGGAAGGCCGCGGTATAGAAGAGGTCCTCACCGCGGCCGGTCTCAGTGTGGGATACTAGAAAGGAACGCCTCAAAGGCCGAAGCGGGGGCCGTCCTCTTCGTGCTTGTGCTCCCTCTCGAAGGCTTCCAGAGCCTGGTCGATATCGCGCCCGTCATACCTACCCGTCACCATTCCGTCCTTGTCGAGATGACGTCCGAGCGGGTCCAATTGTGCACCTTCGCGATGTTCAATGACGAACCTGAACATCCCGTCGTCGCGGGCCTCCGGCCTCATGAGTGCAATGCCGCTTTCGGTATGCCGGTATAGCGTTCCGTCCATTCCGCGCAGCCAGTTCCCGTCCCTGGCGGCGAATTCCACCAAGGCAGCCTTTGCCCTGTTGTATGCACCTGCCTTTTCCGCAGAATTGTTCGCCGTACCGATGAAGCCGAAGTCACGCATGGTAGCGTCGACGTAATCTTCTGCGGAAACACCGCGGTCACAGGCGGCATATAGGTTTTCAAACCCGGGATGTATCGACGGCTGAATCTCGCGGTAGCGGATGCCCGCACGATCGACAAACAGCCTGTTCACGCTGATCGCATATTCCTCGTATGGCTTGTGAATCCGCGTTTCTGTCATTGCCCGTCTCCGGTTGGGACCTGGAAAACCTGTCTTGACTGAAAGGTCGGGCATCCTTTCGCAAGCTACAACGCAAAATGCCTAGATGCCCATGCCTTGGAGAAAAGCGTCCAGTTCTTCCGCATCATCCTCATCGAGCGGTACTTCCCTTTCGGACTCGTCGACCGGACCGATTTCATGGAGCACAGAAACCCTGGACAGGACTGTTTCCGCCATACCCTCGAACGCCCCCTTCGGGCATTGTCTGTGTTCCTTGACGGTTCCCTTCATTTCGTAGGCGTTGCCGATCTGCAAACCATCAGCCCTATTTGATTTCCAGAAGAGTACATTCCCGTCACCATCGAGCATGGAGACATAGAAGACACGACCGTAGTGGCCTTCGAAGCTTTTGACGGCCTTGACCTTTCCGACAAACTCGATGCGCTGGCCCGGTTCCCCCACATGGACGGATGATTTCGCAAGTGCCTGCAATACCTTCCGGTCACGTGCCCTTTCCTGGTGGTTCCTGTAGATTTTGGCCGCCCCGGTCAGCACGGCAATGTCCCGCATTCCTGCGATGCCGCGTCCAATGACCTCGTTGGCGGTGTACAGGAACTCGTTGTCACGGGCTTCGGAGAAAAATGCCACCATGTCGTCCGCGGCCAGGAAGTCCGCAGCTGTCACCTCCACCGCCTCAGGCGGACACTCGGGGTCCCTGTAGCGGACCAAAAGGTCACGTACTTTTTTCCAGGTAGGTACGAAACCCTGGATTCTCGCCTCCGACGAACTCACGAAGGGGTGTTCCGACAAATACCTGTAAGCGACAGCGAGAACCGTTTTCGCTTCCTCGCCGAAATCAAAGTTTCCGGACAGATAGTCCTGTCTCGCCAGCTCGTAGAGTTCCTTGACGATCGAACTCGTTTCGGCGACACCCTCCAGATAGTGCCGAGAAAGCGGGACCCCGGTGAAGGCCGACATGCAGGTCGTCCCCACCTCCGCGACCCTGTCATCCTCGACATGGTGCATCATGATTGTCGCGAGGCGGTTGCGCTTGTAGCCGCAGTGTTCGCAGCACAGAGGCTGCCCCTTCTTGCTTTCGGGAACATGGCCGACGTCGACGTATTTTCGCTCCCCTCCGACACGCACCGGATACCGCCAACCGACGACGCGCCACTCTCCCACTCGTGTCTCGAGGCCCGTAATCCTCACCTTTATCATGGGCAGGAAAATGCTTCGCTTGTCTTCCCCGAACCCACGGATCTCGGCAAGTGCGTCATGGACGAGAAATCTTTTCTGGAAGCGCTCGGCCGTCTCGATTTTCGGAACGGGGAGCTTGAACTTGCCCGCACGTTGGGCGGCTTTGTTGATCCTCTTCAAAAGCCTGAGGTAGTTCTCTTCGGGAATTTCGATTTCGTACATGGCTGTGCCTCGCCCTTTCGACGAGGCTATGGGCAATGCAAACAAGGGACAACACGAAGAGGCCCCCGCCGGAACTTTCCGGAGAGGGCCTTGCCTTCGGTGTTCCTGAACGACGTCCGCCATCCAGTACTCGAACAAGGCTGTCACCTGCAGGTCCGGTTGGCAATAGCAGAGAATGTCCGATAGGGAGGTTTTGGAGGCACTTCAGAGGCCATCCATCGGGCCATAGACCCTCGACCGCATCCGTTTCGAGGTCGTAGCCCTGCCGAGTTGTCGGTTTCTGCCCCGGATGGAAGCATTACGGTGTTTGCTGGAGATTTTGGATGTCCAAGATGGTCATTTTCGTCGATCTGGTGCTCCCGAGGGCTGCCCCGAAACCGAGGCAGGAAGTTTACGTCCGCTTCAAGCTCCCAGTCGAGATTGGGGAGGTTTTGCGGGCGGATACCGATGCCGCGGCAAGGGTCGAACTCCCGTCCGCATCGTGGAACAACCAGGCCACCGAGGTGGACATCATCTCTCACGACGGCAAGTACTGGAGGCCTGTTTCCTACCACGTTCCGTGGAACCGCCAGGACGGATACAGCGGAGAGGAGGTGCTTCGCCAGACCGATAACACCGATAATCCGATCTGGGTGGCCGCCACGGCAGAGCAGAGCCAGAGAACGGGAAACATTCCGGAAGGAAAACCGGGAGACGTCGACCCGGAAAGGCTGGAAGTGGCCATTCAGCGCGTGGTCGAAGCCGCCCAATCCACACTGCTGATCGACGGCGTGGCTTTCAGGCAGTGTCACGAACCGACGTGGGTTGTCACCTCCTCATGGAATGACGAGGCCATCCTGGTACAACCCGACTTGGGCTCACCCGGCAACAGGGCGCGAGCCGCCTGGTTCAGGGGGGACAGACAGGAACATGCTCTGACCTTCGCGGAGCAGCTGTCCGAACTCGAAGGAAAGGATATGCACTTCCGCGGGCGAATTCAGTTCGAACCCGGCTATGCCCCGGCATTCGACGATGTCAGGCATGCGCAGAAAAGGCTGACGGGGATGATCGCCAAAGGGGGGCGCACACTCCATGGTGCCGTACCAAGGCAACTCGCGAACGCCGCCGAGGATGTCGCCGGCCTGGCAGCAGACAATCTTTCGGCGGGAGCCGAGGCAGCCCTGGAGGTCCTCTCGAAGCTTGAGGAGCACGCAAACCATCCGGCGGCAGCAGCGATGATCGGCACGTGCGCCTATGTCGCTCCACAACTCGATTACTTCACTGCCAATGCCATTTTCTCGAACGAAGACGAGGATGCGCTCGACAGTGCCTTCCTTTCTTCTCCAAAGCCATGAATCCCGTTTCCGCTTGGCGGTGTCGTCGCAAAAGTTCCTGAAAGCCATCTGGCATGAGCCTTGGCGCTGGGCGGTAGTCCCGGATGCCTGTAGAGACTGGAATGGCTTGTCGGCGGCGACATGCTTGGCCTCGCGTACGAGGCAGGAACGGTTTTTGCCGGGCTGACAGGTGCATAAGATTCTGACTCTGGGTTAAACGCGGAAATTTCTTTCCGCCTGCCTTCTTCCGGGAAAAGGTCCCTGTAGACCCGCCAGGAGGCAAGCACCACAGCGTCCGCCATGTCCCTGATGACAGGGTTGGCCGACTTCCTTGCCAACCTGAAGGCCTTGATGTCGTCGGGCTCCTTGTACGGCTCGGGGCGGCACAGCGCCGTTATGCGGATCTTTACGGTGTTGGGATGCCTTCCGGCGGTGCGCTCGATCAGACCGGCCCTTTCAAGCGCAACGAAGTAATTCCGGACGGTGCGCGCAGTCCTGCCAAGCGTGGTAGCTATCGAGGACGTGTAGGTGACAACCGTTTCCGCCTTGCCGCACAGTGTCATCAGGACCGAAAGGCATGCCTTCGCCCCGTCACAGAGATCGCGGCTGCAGACGGCGTCCAGAGCCATCTTGGGAACGAACATGTTGCCTGTTTTCGGCAACTTGCCGCGTGTACGGCGGTTTCGTGTCAGATAGACGCCACGCGAGGCAGGCTTCTTCCTTGCCTGGGACAGGGCCTCGGCATTTGCTTCGAAGCGCTCGACGTCCTCCCACGTCCAGAGGCCTTCCTCCAACCCCCTGTAGACTACCTGCCTCGGCGGAAGGTCGGGATTCGCCTCGATCATTTCCCGCATCCGCAGGGGAACTGGTCTCGTCTTTGCAAATCGCGGGTCGCTGCCCTTTTCGGCGATCTTGGCGAATGTGGCGACCACCGAAACGGGAAGCTCCCCGCGGCCGACGGCTTCCGTCAGGTTCCTGAGAGTCTGGACCACTGATGAGCGGTCTATATATGGTTCCGCTTCTAGCGGGAGGATTGCGGACATAAATCTCCACCCCCGCACCGCCCTTCCGGGGTGCGTTCAGGGCACTGGGGACATTCCTGAAGGCAACAAAAAATCGGCCTCCGGGAAGCCCGAAGTGCTTGCAATTCACCGATGTCCCGGAGTATTGTCCGCTTGCTACATAGATCGGGACGCCCCTCCGGGCTTCCACCAAAACCTGACGCGCGCCAACGCGTCAGGTTTTTGTTTTCATGAGCCTCACTTCAATTGGTAACCCCCTAAGGTTGTCCTATCCTATTTGACACTCCATAACCGATTCCCGCCTGCCGCGCATCGGTAGGGAAAGCAGGCAATTGGGGAGGTTTAGCAGGCATTTTGAGCCTGGCCGGGGAGGTTTTAGAGGCACTTTCGGCCGAGATGCCTTGATCCGGTCACGGACAGAATCCGCCAGGGTATCGGTTTTGAAGACCGGGCTGTCCTCTGAAATGCCATGATCCCGCCGGGTAGGTTTAAGAGGCACTTCAGGGGCCGCGGGATTGGGTGGGGAGGCGAAAGAGGCACTTTGGTGCCTTCATGGACGTGGGTAGGTTTAAGAGGCACTTTGGCTTGCGCAGACGGTGCCTTCCGACGCGGTCCTTTCCAGATTCGGAAAAATTCGCGAATCGGATTACTCCTGCGAGTGCGACAGTCAAACGGAGACGGGTAGGTTTAGGGAGCACTTGGGCGACCGGATAAGGTTCCGGAGCCATAAAGTAGGTAGGTATTGCGAGCGTTTGGGTAGGTATAGCGTGCAGGTGCCTGTTTCTGCTTGCAACCCGGAGAAGATCCAGCCAGGTTGCCGCAAATTTCGGAGGTGGGACATTGAAATACCCGGAAGAGACCCATTACCTGCAGACTTCATTCTTCGGGCTACTTGATCCGAACCAGACAAATTGTACCGCACTTTATGACCTCGCCCCACGACACATACACCGCGTGGAGAGGAAGGACGGGTCCGCATACCTTACAGGCATCAAACGGGAGTTCACCTTCGCGGGCGAACTTTACAGGGTCACCGTTACTCCGGCCCGGATAACGGGACCCGACGGAAGCGAGAGGGACGAACTTCCCGGTGAACGGGAGCAGCTTGTCGAGGACGTCATAAGAAGGCTTGCCGCGGACAATCTGAACATCCGCGACTGCGAGCAGATCGAGTTGCCGTTCACCATTTACCGCATCCAGATGGAGCTGAAGCGCCACAGCCACACGTTCTCCAAGCAGGAAATCAAGGAAGCGCTGCACATTCTGAACAAGAGCACGATCGAGATCACAAAGGTCGTAGCGCCGGGGGACAGAAAGCCGAAACCAGTCGTATCCGCTTCGGCGTTTCCTGTTCTCGCGTTCAGGGACGAAAACGACAGCCAAAGCAGCGCCTTTGTGCAGTTGAACCCGCTTCTGGTGCAGGCCATCAAGTCGCTTGCGTTCGAGCAGATCAATTATGACTGGATGATGCAGGTAAAGGGGCCTTTGGCCCGTTGGATATTCAAATACATCTCGCTCATGCTGACGAACGTCGGCGAGGACCGCGCGTCAATCAAGATCTGTGCCTCGGAGATTGCAAGGAGCTTCGGTCATATCCGGGCGAGGTGGCGGGCGACACTGGCGGAAATCGAAAAGGCGATCGAGCGGCTGGACGAATTCGAGATCATCCATGACTACGTGAAAAAGGATATTTTCGAAGGCAAGAAAAAGGTCGACATCCTTTTCGATCTCAAGTTTTCAGAAAAATTCATTGCCGACAGGCACAAGGCACGCCTGAAGTCTTCTTTCATGGAGAGCGAGGCGGAAAGGATTGCTGGCACCTCCAGCTTGAAGCGCTTCCATCCGATCACCACGGAGCAGGCGTCACTCATAAAGTTTGAAAGCCGCAAGCTGATGGCCCTGGAAGCGGAAACAGCTTAAGCAAAGGAAAGTGCCGGGACAGACCTGAGGCCGTTCCATCCTTCTCCAGGCATCCATCTGGCATCAGAGCAGGTTCCCGGCGTCATGGCGGGAACCAAAAAGTCGCGCATTTCGGCGAGAACCTCGCACAATGTGATGTCTTCCTTCAAATTGGTTTTTCTCAGAAAAGCTTTCCATGCGCGCTCGTTTTCAATTCCGAAGGTGTCGGAGAGTCCCGGCATATCAGGATCGATCTCGCGTCTCTGGTGCTCGAATGTCCTGACAATTGCGTCGGAAAGGCTAGCCCCCTCAATTTCGTAAGACGTCAGGATGCGCCAGATGTCGTAGTAATCTTTGTGCCTGGTATTGTCGTTCCCGAATTGGGCAATCGCATGGAGCTTTTCGGATATGATTGTCTCGAGCGGATATCCGGCGATTACCGGACAAGGCACGACTTCCGGGAGCAATGTCGGTATCTCGACCGGCGAAGCAGACGGCGTGATTACATTGTTGAATCCGACATCCACGCGGACCTGCACCCTTGCGGTATGCACCTTGCCAACGAGAACGACCTTCCCGCCGGCAATAATGCCTTCACGATCTTTCAGCGTCCGTATGCTTGAAGCGTCGAATTCGACACCGTCATCGGGTACATCCACGTCTATGGCTGCCCTTATCGCCCGTTCAATTTCTTCGATGTCGCCGTCACCGACGCCATTGAAATCGATGTCCTCGGTCGGCCGAAGTATGTCGCCGTTGTTGTAGGCGGCAAGCATCAATCCGCCCTTCAGGCAAAAACCGGGTGCTGCATCGCATACAGAAATCCTGTAGAGCAACCTTTGCTGCGCATAGAGCCTGACAAGCGACTGCATATCCAGGCCTCGTTCCTTGGCCTGGTTTTTCAGCTTTGCATATACGCTGGCTCCTATGTTCCTGTCGCCCATCACAACCTCCTCATGCCAAGGCTGTGACCGGACATCGAAACTCACAAGGAAGGCGGTTCCGACCTCACGTAGCGAACCGTCTTTGTGTAGGGGCGAAGGGATTCGTAGCACTTGAAGATGCGTGCGATCGCCGCGACGGTGTCAAAACTGAAATGCCCCATGGTTTCTGAATTGCACCTGTCGAGGCATTCAAGAAACATCTCGTCGGTAATCCTCACGGCGCTGTCCCGCATTGAGCGGTTGAATGTACTGTACCTGAAGAGGTCGACGAGAGTTCTTTCAGGAGAGGTTATCGGTACAGTCACTCCGTCTATGTCGTGCGTGTCGATCCCGAGCTCGAACATTTCGGGCTTCCGCCAGATAAGGGAATCTATCTCCAACGGGAAATTGGGACCCATGGCCGGAACGCCCCCCAATTCCCTCGGAACCGCTACCGTCAAGCCACCTGGAAGCTCCTGTGTCATTCCATGGAATGAAGCCGCGGAAAGCAGGCAGACTACTGCTGATGGATATCTGAGGGAAACCAAAGCCCAATCGGAATAAACACTGCCCTCGTCGACAAGCCTTCGGTAGATGCCGCGGGCAGGACTGTCGATCTTGCCGCTCCTTACAAGATGCCGGACGGTCCACGTGCTGATCCCGGCAGCGCGCAGATCCTTCATGGTGACCGGGGATTCCGATGTGTTGATGATCTCAAGTGCCCGGGCTGCCGTATCTTTGTTCATTCCCTGCATCCTTTCAGAACAAGGATGAATGGATGCGGCCGAAAGGCACAAAATGCACTTTCACATGACATTCGCTGCCAATGACATGGAAAAATGGAGAAGGAAACCATAGTATGCCACAACAAGATGACAATTTGCGCCTGTGTCATGTAAAAATGGCGCTGTGAGCAGGGCAACATGTTCCTGGCTGCATGATTTCCGGTGATGAATAGGTGGAGCCTGCGGATGGATTCGAACCATCGGCCTTCGCCTTCGGAGGGCGACGCTCTCTCCTCTGAGCTACGCAGGCATGGTGTTCGCGGAAGGACTCGAACCTTCAACCTTCGGATTCGTAAGCCGGCGCTCTTTCCGTTGAGCTACGCGAACAATGGTGCAGATGAATGGAATCGAACCATTGACACACGGATTTTCAGTCCGTTGCTCTACCAACTGAGCTACATCTGCATTGCTTCCTGACGATAATCGGGCTTCGAGGGGAAGTCAACATGAAAAATGCAAAAAATATTGTTAAAACAATGACTTAGCGCGGAGCAAAAAGGGATTCTGCAGCGGGCGAACCAATCGCCAACCGTTCAACGCTTACCGTCCTCCGGAGCTGGTAAATCGTGCCTTCTTCCGTCGTCGCCTTCGCAATTTCATTCCTTTCGCCAAAAAAAAGCCCCCGCCTTTCAGCAGGGGCTCCACTCGTTCCTTGTGATATCAAACCGTCACATAGGCGAACGCAGGGACGCGCATCCTGCCGGATGTCCCTTCGAAAAAAATCGCCGGAGTGCAGTTGATCCAGTCATAGGTCACCAATCCTTCAATGAATATATGGGCCGGAGAGCAACAAAGGTCAACTCAATCAGCTCGCACCGTTCCCCAGGGCGACACGACGGCATGCGGCAAATCCCTTGCAATGGATTTGCGTTCGGCCTGACGCTCGAGCGGCGTCAATGCCCAGCGACCGCGCCGGTCGACTCCCCACGCCCTTCCGGCAGGTTGCGGCAGCGGAGCGGCGGCTCCTTGCGGGAAAGGCATCTCCGAAATGTCTGCCGGCGCAGGGTAACGTTCGTCGAGTGATCGGTCGGTGCCGATCCGCTGTGCAGCCGCGGCCGGTCCGTAAGGATTATGGCCAAGTGAGACCGGATGATAAATGCCGCATCCTGTCAGGGAGACAACGGCTGCCATAAGCGCCGACGTCACGACAACTGCCCTTGTGTTCATTCCTAGAACTCCTGTTTTGAGCGTATTTTCACAGCAAACAAAAGGAATCGCAATGCTCGTCATTCGGTCGCCTTAAGGAAAACAGCATTGAATCCTTGACTGGTAGGATTGACGAAGGATTCGTTTGCCCATAGCTTCCCGCCAGAACCGCCCTTTGCGGACACAGAAAATGCAGGAGAAAAGAAATGGACGAAATCGATCTGGCAAATGAAATCGAGCAGGCTCGCGTCTACCGCAGTCTCGTCGCCATCAAGAAAGAAATTTCGGAAATAAACGAGGACATCTATTGCATCGATTGCGACGAGGAAATCGATGAGGAACGGCGTCAGATTCTACCCAGTGCGAAACGGTGCCTGCGTTGCCAGCAACAGTGGGAAAAAATGCATCGCGTGAAGAAATTCTGATTGGCATGCACATGCTGGCCGACCGATTGTACCAGGCGTCCGTCACAAGGCTTGGATCGGAAGAACATCTGCAGATAGCGGGATTCCTCAGGGAAGCCGACAGAACGGTCATTGCGAAAGACGCAGCCCTTGCAGTGAGGGATTTCGTCTACGAAGATCCATGGCAGGTCGAATGCAATCTCGATTTGGTGGAAAGGCCCACGGGTCCGGTATGGTATGAATGGCCCCTCGAAACCAAGGCCGGGCACGGCGGAGGGGATGGTGCCACGACAGGTTGCCTTGTCCTTCCCTATCCAGGGGATGAAGAAGCAATGGCCGTGGTCACGGGATGGGACAATGGAGGAAATCCGCGTCATTCCTTCGCCGTGGCCTTGATAGACACCGCCTTGCTGGCCAACCTCGCATGGGGGGCGAGGAACTTATACTCGGATGAACGGGAGGACAGCTTGGCACGTATGATGTCTGTCGTTACCGCTGGGATGCCCCATGGATTTTCAGACGAAATCAGCATCCTCACGGACGGAGACAAGGATGCTGTCGATGCCGCGATGAGAGACGCAACGGCCGAAATGCCCTTCCTGATGGCAATGTTCGTCTTCCTGAAAGCCGAGGGCGGTCTCGAAATCCGGTCCGAAGATGGGAGGAAAACGGCAATCCTCTCGGACATCCCCGGGAAATCTTTGGCTGAACGGGCCTTGGACAAGTTCCGTCGATCTGCCTACAAAGGCCTCCGCCGGGATGAAGGCAAGCGTCAAACCCGCCTCAGGTGGTTCCGGTGAGTCAACGCCGGAGCGCAACAATCTCAGGCGATATCAGATCGGTGATCGACCTGATTTCCTCCATTTCCATCAAAGCATCCAGAGGTCTCCTGAATCCGGGCACCACAAAGGGTGCCCAGGGACCCGCTGCCGTGTTCAAAATTGACCGGTCCCGCCAGTCGTAGCCGCACACACGTTCGACCCCGTCATCGGGTACGGGGATGTTGTCGAGAAAGACACTCATCTGCTCATGGTTGATCTTGATGAGGCCATGGGCGCACGACGCCATGTACCAGGAGACAGCGTCGTGTGCCCGTGACTCGGGATTGCTATTCCCTCGACCTTGGTGCTGGAGAATCTTGAGCCTGTTGCTGTCGCTTTTTACGCCAGCGAACTCGACGGTCGAAAGCCGTTCGTAAGAGCCGTCATCGTCCATGGTCCTGACGGACACGATGTGGCAGTCAAGCTTTCGGGCCTTTGAATCGTACGTCCCGACGCAATGCTGCAGGCCGGGCACACCGTTCGGGTCCTCTCCTTCCAGTCCTTCCCAGGCAAGTTCCTTGCTGCTGCCGAGCGGAACGAGCCACAACCCGTTGGGGGCCTGCACGGGAGAAGTGAGTAAAGGCCACTCACCGCTGATCTGGCCGCGAATCCGGGAAATCCTTTCCTCTTCCATTATGGCCGTAGCGCTCAGGATCGCCGCCTTTTCCTGGTGCCAACGACGTTGCAGGTCGGCCACGTCGGCGGCATTACGCCCCGAGACAAGAAGCTGCAGCGCGGACCTGCGGGCAACCTGCATCATTTCAGGGGTCAAAGACACCGAGTCCGATTCCCCGGCATGTGCGGCGAGGGGAATGACCACCGCTTCAGCAAAGATATCGATCATCTCCGCGGCACCGAACATCGCCTGCCTGGCTGCACGCAACACATCTCCGTCGGCGAACCCGCCTCTCTTTGCAATCCGGGCACAAAATTCCGTCCACTTGCCCGAACATCCCTTTACCAGCGACAGGACATCCTCCTCCCGGCACCGAAGGTCCTCCAGCAGCGCATGCGCGGCTGTGCAGAAGGCTCTCCATTCATTCCCGCCGGAGGGAATCCAGTCATGTGGCACAAGCGTCATGAAGGCAACGACTGTCTCGAGCGACGTGCCGTCGGGAAGCTCTTCGGACGCGGCCGTCCTCTTGAGGACAGGTTTGGACACAGGCCGATCGGCAAACCCTCCGAGAACCTTGGCAAGGGGATCAGCGAGAGGCTTTCCAGTGTCGATGGCCATTTTCACGGACAGGTTCGTGGACAGCAAACCAGCAAGAACGGGGTAGCTAGCCGCAGCTTGTCTCCGCCTGGCCCCGCGCTCGCCGGCGGCGGAATAATAGGAAAGGGCAGCCAATGTCCTGACCGGCGATTTCCGCATCGCGTCGAGAGCTTCGAGTTTTACAGAAGGAAGGTACAGGGCGGCTGCTTGCTCGACAGCCTTAGCAACATCCTTGCTGATCCCGTCGCGCATTGCCAGCGGAACGGAGAGTTCATCCAGAAGCTTGTCTACCGGACCTCCCGCCATGAGCGAGAAGGCCCAAGGCACATCGCTCTTCTTGTCTTCGGGCGAATGGTCAACTTCTCTCGCCGGATCCAGATGCTCCGCTTCCACCGCAGTCGCCTTTGCGCAGGTGACGTTGCCGTCGCTGTCGGCAACCACTGCGCAAAAAGTCACAACGGCATCGCCGTGAAAGTAGACCGCGTATCCATCTCCAGCTCCACTGGAAATCGGCACCAGCTTGAACGCATCCGGCAATCCGGTCATGTACCTGCCCTCATTGTTGGCGAGCGCTCTTCGACGATCTCACCAAGTGCCTGCCTATGCTTGGCCGCCGCAAACCATGCCATGATCCCCGCCTCGTGCAGTGTTTCGAGGATCTCCCTCAGCTCAGGTTCTCCTGAAACGGTAATGCGACGACGGTTCTTTTCGTCGGGAACTCCACCTTCGAACAGGAGGCGGTATCCCTCAGTGGGCCATTTCACCTGCGCGCCCTTTTTGACCGGGGCTGGTAATTTTACCTGCCAGCTGTCCTGGCCGATCGGCGTGATGAGGATGCTCCGCCTCGCTGCTGCAGGCGACGAATTCAGCTCTGCCCTTACCTCGGTCAACGCGTGCATTGCCGATTCCACGCCTTCCAGTCGTACGGACATTTGCTCCAGACGCCGCTCGAAGCTGGGTTTTACAAGAACACCACGGTGACGGTTTCCTTCGGAATCGACAAAGGAGACAAGGGAGCCAAGGTTGTGCTGGGCGGCCAGCCTCACCGCGCGGAAAATGTTCGTCGTAAGCACGCGCCCGTATTTTAGCTTCTTCGCGACGGCATTCTCGAAACGCTCGAGGATTTCATCATAGTTGGCTCCTTCAAGACCTTCCTCGACCCTGAACTTGAGCTTCCTTTGGCCCTCCTCTCCGTCCTCGTAGGCAACACCGAAATCCTGCAGAAGCGTGTCCAGCCTGAATGTCTTCATGCTCGTTTCGCCGGGTATGGCCAACTGCACGAGATACATGTGCGGAAGGTGCTCGTACCCGTTGGGCGCGGCCTTGATTGCGGTAATGACCGCCTTCTCCTCGTCCTCTCCGGCCAACAGCCTCACCTCCCTGCCCGGAGCGAGCTCGTTTATCGCGGACGAGATGACCTGCATGTTGCGCACATGCTGCAGAATTCGCTTGTTGCCGCGGGCTATCGCCTCATCAACGGTCCTGAACCCCTTTGGCAGCAGCGGGGCAAGGTAGAGGTCTCGCTCGCGCTTCGTGGCAGCTGCTGCCTTTTTCGCCTTGCCATAAGAATCGCTGCCTTCCTCTACAGCACGCATGACGTCCTCTGCCCGGATCGGTTCGGCGATCCGTTCGATTGCGACATCCAGCACGTGCATGGGACCATCGAAAGCGGACGAGGATCCTGAACCCGAACCTTCGAACAACTTCGTGCCCCGTATATGGACAATCCCTTCGAGTTCCCTCGGGCGCAGAGGGTTTTCTCCTTTTGCTTCAAGTTCGGCAATCTGCATTTCGTATTCCGCCGCGAGTTCGGAAAGCACCTTCTCCTGGTGCTCCGTCGGCAAAAGGAAGAGCCTTGACAGAAACTCGTTGGCGGACCTTTCGCTGTCCTGCCCGGCTTCCGACATTTCGGCACCAGCAGGACGGTTCACAACCTCGTCGGCATCCTCGTCAAGACACAGCCTCTTTATGAGGTCAGGCCTCATCTCGGCGTACCGGGTCACCACCTTGTCGCCGACCGAGTTGATGAGGTCCGGGATGTCGCGGGCAAGGAAGATGTTGTCCCTGTTCGAGGTGACGTTGGCCGACAGCCTGCGGAGCTTCTGGTTCCGCATGGCAGAAAGGCGGACCTCCACCGGAAGTCCCGTCGAAGGAAGTTCGATACGCGCTGGGACGGTTTCGTCATAACGGGTTATCCGGCCGAAGGCTTGAATCTGTTTGACCACATCGGAAGGACTCTGCAGCTCGATCATCACCCGCGGACGCTGGTCCTTGAACCTCGCGCTGGCATGCAGATCGACACCCGTGCTGCCGGCAGAGTTGATGATCAGCGCATCGTATTCGCCACGGTTGAACGCGTTTTTGATGGCATTGTTGTCCCTGTTCCTCCTCGGCACCACTTTGCCGTCGTCGACGCGGAGCGTACGTCCGGTCATCTCCTCGACAGTAAAGCCAGCTTCCGATACCAGACGTCTCACTTCGTCTATGGGCGAAGCAGGAAGGCTGGGGAGTTCGTCGATCATGGCCCTGATATGGGCTGTTGCGGCCGCAAAGCGCCTGTTCCCGCCTGCCGCATCGACGCGTTCGGCATCGCCCTCGGCATTTACCACGGTCACTTTTGTGAGTTGGTCGAGGACACGGTGCAGGACGTCCTTGAAAGCCGGAGCCTTGCCCCCGTTGGCGGCGAGTGCGTCCTCAAGTACGCCCTGAACTGTATTTTCGACCAGAATGATCGGCTTCTCGCCATTCTTCAGAGCTTCGATCGCCCGCTCGGCCGTAAATTCCGTCAGGAGAGAAGCCGTGAAAAGGCGAGTTACCCGGTAAAGAGGGGAGCCGAAATGCATCCTCTTCATCTGGAGACCCTTCAGCATGTTCCCCTGGTTCTCGTTGTGGTCGCTGACAAGGCCGTCCAGTTCACCCGAGAGCAACGCCATCTCACCGATAACGGCAGCGAGTGCGTCCATGTAATCGCGGTTACGCTGCACTCTGGCTTCATCGAGGTGCTGGGTGATCTTCAGGGACGAAAGATCCTTCTCGCGGCGGATCATGACCCCGTCTGCAACCAGCATGGACGAAACAACTTCCTGAAAAGGCTCACCGCCCTTGCGCATCATTGAGGCAATTTCGGCAGCGCTGATGTCATCCGGGAAGATGCGCTCGAAGAACGGGATCATCTTCGAATGCGAAGCGAAGGTCGCGGACGACATCACCACCGATCCGGCAGCGTTTACCGCTGAAGCAATGTTCCTCGATGTGTTGGAATCTCCCGAAGCGGCATTGTGCACTTCGTCTGCGATCAGGACGACTTCCGAATCGACAGCCTGCTGGAGCCAACGTGCACGGGAGGATTCCTCGGGCGATTTGTTGAACTGGCTGTAGGTGGCGAAGATGCAGTTGATACCTTCGGGCCATTCGCCTCTTTCTACAGCGGCATACAATTCTTCTTGGCTTTCCGTTTCGAAGGGGTTTCCCGTGTCCTCGTCGACAAGAAGAACACCCTTGTTCATCACGGCCGGCTTGATGATGTCCAACGCACCGATGTGCTTGACGTCGCGCTGGAGGTCCGACAGGTTCGAAGGCTTCTCACTGAAGATGATGACTTTGCGTCCCTGCAACAGGGCACGCTTTGCAATTGTCACGAGCGCGCGCCCCTTGCCCGTGCCAGTATTGTCGGCAAGTAGGAATCCGCGCCCCCTCTCCTCCGCGAGAATCTGAAGCGCCACAGCGTCCACCTGTTCCGGCGAGAGAACATTCCCGATTTCTCCACGCGGGAAGCCGCACTCCACCGCAACCCGGTCATCGACGTCGCCGAAATTGGAAATGACGCGATCGAGCGCGATCCGGGTCGGCGCTTCAAGCTCCTTTGGGAGCATTGTCTTCGGTTTTCCGGCCTTCGATGCCGATGCGTAGGGAACCTGGTGGGTGTTCCTGACACCTTCGGCGAATGTGAGGTCAGCAAGCGTCGAGAGGCCCGATTTCACGGCTTCTGCCGCTTTTGAGCGGTCAGTGACGACCATCGATGCCCAAGACCAGACTTCCCCTTCTTCCCTTATGTCCTTGACGGCAGGCAGGGGTGCAGGGCTACCCGCCGCGGAAACAACCGCGAGATACCTGTCGTCGGGTGACAGGTCTATATAGGAGGCAGCCTCGACAGGACCGTGAGTTCCCAACTTTTCCAACGCCGCACGGGCGGCGGCGGAGTCCTCCACAGGGACGAATGTGACCGTCATCGTCCCGGGGTCCCGGCCGGCAAGGAAGGTCGAAGCGTCCATCAGACTGGAGCGGAAAGAGACCGCGATATCTGCCGACTTGGGATCGTCTTCCCTGCGAACCGCCCGGGGCAGAAGCTGTGAAAGCAGGTTTCCTGCCTCCCCATCTGAATAGACAGAGCGGCCGACAATGTTCCTGTCGAGCCCAATGAGACGTCTGGCTATTATGGTCCGGTCGAAATCTGCCAGACCCGGGACCGCCAACTGTCCGAGACCCTTCTTTGCTGCGGCGGCCCGGCCATATCTTTCCCGCAGGGAATCGCTCCCCTTCTTCGTTATGTTCCGCGTAACAGCCGTTCCCAGATGAAGGAGAAACGCTTCCTTATCACGAACCCCTGCCGCCTCCATGAACTTTTCGGCAGAAACGGCATCTCCGTCCGATCCCGAGAGCACCGTTTCCAGATAGCCTTCCGCGCACATTGCAAGTGAAGCCTCGTCCGTAGCGCGCAGGAACATACCTGGCATGGGCGAGATGGACGCGTCCTCCTGCATCCGGCGACCCCGGGAATCCTGTACGTAACGGCGACCGTCCTCCTCGAACACCTTCTGACCGAGTCGGTTGATGCCGATGAACTTGGCTTCCGGCATCTCGGCGGCTGCATCTGAGGCAGTCTGGGAAGAAGCAGGTTTGTTCAGTTCGACCAGATATTCCTCACGTTCCATTTCCTTGATCTTGGCCTTGGGAAAGAGCTTGAGATACGGACGTGGATTAATCTCGGAGGTGCCTGCTTTCACCCAGGAGCCGCTGTTGCGTTTCTTGAACCCGAGCGAAGCCACTGCTGCAGCGTGCTCTTCGGGGACCCTGTCTATGACGAGGGCCCTCGTATTTGGAAGAACAGCCAAAATGAGCTTCATTCCGTGTTCAGAAAGGTCAATCCACCTTCTTTTCATGCAAAAGCCGCCCGGATATCGTTTGCGTTGTCGACATGGTTCCTTTGGGATACGCATTCGACAACATACCCGGGCAGGGACCAAGCCCAATGGACCCCGCACGTTTGCAAAGACGCCAAATTCTGCCGATCAAGGCTGCCCACAATCCATCGAGCCAAAATTGCTTTTCGCCATTTCCAAAACCGTCAATACGTCTCCGATCTTTACAGGGACGCTAAGAGCCACGCCAGAGCAAGGCCGATGACAATGCCGGACACCAACCCAATCAGGACTGGGAATCTTTCCCCTTTTGCGGGGGACAACGTCGGCCCGTCGGGGACATGCAAATGAATGTTCTGCGTCGGATTTACCGACGATTTCCTGAAATTGCAGGCAAAAATGATGGACTTGCCAGAGATCTGGTATTCAGGTTCGATCTCCCCGCTATCTGCCATATCCATGGTCAGCGGCAATCCCGGCACGGCGTGCTCCGGAGAAAGACTGTCGAGGTCTTGTTCGATCAAGGCCCCTTGAGGAGTATGGGTCAGGCAAAGAAGAGTTCCGGCCGAATTGACGCCAAGTCCGATCCGGTCACCCTCTTTCCATCCCAGCTCCAGTGCCAAAGCCGTTGTTATGGCGAAATCCAGTCCGAACGGCGTCAGCCGCACGGTCAAACCGCCGACGCGGCGGGGAAGACCGGAAGAAAACCCGGGCGGCATCGAAGCTTCGAAGCCGTCATTTGCGACAATGCGGGCAGCCTCGTCAGAAATGATAGCCAATGCTTCGAGCTCTTCGGCGAGCGAGATGCAGGCGGCAGCATTGCCGAACCCGGAAGGTACCGTGGGGAGGTCTCCGATAATCTCTGCAAGTTCGGTGCGGTCCTTTGCAATATGGAAGGTCGCCGTTCCGCTATTGACCAGACAGACACCAAGTATGGACGTCGCATACCCAAAGAAGCAGGACATGGACCTTTCGTCGGACACTACGGCATATCCTACGGGATTCATGGCCACCTCCCGGGAACGAGTGCGGCAACAAATGTTGCGAACCGTCCGGGTCCCTCTGAAGAAAGCCAGTCCAGGGCACTGCTATTGAACATTTCCGCATGGCAGACCCAAAAGACGGAACCGTCGGAAATCCGCCGCGCGCCGGGTATTTCCTCACACATCACACAGACGTGTTCTGCCAGATGATCGGCCGCGCTGAGATAAAGGTTCCTCGAAATGAGTGACCGAGACGTTGCGACCTTGACGCGCGAGATTACCTCCTCCGGGGGTACCAAACCCCGACACGCTTGCTCTACGAGTCCCTTGGCCAGTAAAGGTGCGGCCTTTGAAGCTATTGCGGCGGGATCGAACCTGACAGCAAGAAAAAAGCCTTCAGCTGCCCCGTGGTTCGAAACTAAAAGGTTTGCGTCTGCGGGAACCGACGGGAACAGGAGTCTAGCCTGGTCCTCAGGAATATGCCTGCATGCATTAAGGACCAGAAAACGGGCGTCTTCGAATTCCTTGTTTGTGGGGAAAGGGAGTCCTTCTGCCCGGAAGACTTGATGCAGGATGCCGAGATCGCTTTCGCATGCTCTGCCTCCCATCAGGCGCTCGACCGCCAGGGCTTGGAGTAGTCCGGGAATGGCAAAGGATCCGCTCATCACAATCATCCGTTACTCTGAGTGTGGCCCTGTCATCCGTTCTTGGCAAACGCTTGCCGCAAGACGCGCGGCAGGATTTACTTGGAGGGCGCAAAAACGGTGACAGAATGGATTCGTCAAAAGGCTTCAGGCTCAAAGTAACGAGTATCGGCGAAGTGTCCGCGTTCCTGGAGACCTTCAGGAAGGCAGCACTCGGCGTGCTCGCCGGCGCATACGGGAAGAGAGTCGCGGAAAGGGCTGTGGAACTTGCTGACTTCGCAGCGATTGGCCTGGCGGAACCTGATGGGGATCTGATCGCAAAGGCTTGTAGGGAGGTACGAAAGTCCGAGGCCGCGCCCAAGGGATGGATACCGTATCCTGGTCTCAATTGCGCCGTTACCCTCCATTTCGTCAGGGATGCCGTGCTTGCCAGCTTTCTCCACGGATCAGAGGAATACTTGGCCGCTTGGAAGGCGATGCCGGAAACAGTCGAATGGCCGTGGCACCCAGGCCAGAAACCCAACGGAATGGGAGAGAAAGCATGGCGATTGCGCGAGAGCTACTGGAGGGACGCTCTCAAGGGAGCGGCTTACGGCAGGGGATTGAAATTTCTGCTTGTCGATAACAGGTTGCCCGACCTGTCGTGGCAAGGAATCCGCAAATACGTGCCGCCGCTCGACAAACGGATCGAGAAATGCATTGCCAGGATTGCCGACGCTCCTTCTCCCGATTTTGCGGGAATGGACGAAAAGGCAATTACAGAGAAGGTAAAGGCTTCAGTAGCCACCGACCTTGGTGAAAAGGACTTTTCTGCCTCGGCAAAGCCCAAGGCAACAACAACGAAGAAGCCAGGGGCTGCGAGAGTCCGGAAGCTGAGGGAGGATGCCAAAAGAAAGGCTTCCGCCCGTAAGAAGGATACGGAGGAAAAATCCGCCCAGGTGGACCACGCCGACATCCTGGTTGCACTCGACGGCCGCACCTTTGTGGCCGTTCCCTATGTCGGATTTGACAAGACGGCAAGGGTGTTTGTCCAAGTTGGAGACAATCATCTCGCGTTTTCCCAAAGCGGCACCCAATTCGGATACGTCACCGACGTTAAAAAAAGCGCCCTCGATGTCCTGAGGGCATGCAGGACGGTGACGCTTGTGGAAGTGGGCCGTAAAGGAAGCAGGCGCTTGCTTCGTGCAAAACATATAGCCATTGTCAGCGATGTAGGCCTGAGCGAAAGCTTCGGATTGGCAATGGGAAGGTTAAAAGGTTTCGCCGCGGGAGACGCGGAGATCAGGGAATTGGACGGCGCACAATGACAAAGGAAACAATCATCGACGAAACATTTGCAGGCCTTGTTGCGCCGTCGGAAACGCATTCCGTCGGCCGTCCCGACATCGATAAGGACAGGCCCGGAGATATCCTCGTCGCAGAAGTAAGAAAATTCGGTGCGGAAGGAGGTTTCAGGAGGATTGCGGAAGAACGCACACTGAAACGGGCTGCCGAGAACGCAGCGGACAGGAGTGTTCCCAAGGAAGAACTTCCGGATTTTGGCCTGAGGCTTCAATCGGGGGAAGGGAAGGCCCTGGAGATTTCCGACGGAGACGATTAGCCCAAAAAGGTTGACCGACGCTGCTCGCCGAACCTACCCTTGAATCCTTGAATAAAAGGATTCAGGAATGATTTCGAAAGCCCTGGACAACCTCATAGCTGAAGCCGAAAGATATTCCCGAGAGACGGAGAGTTCTTCCACGGACCTCGTCCACATCCTGCTCTCCTTGCTTGACGACACGGATGTCCAGACGAGGCTCATGGAAGCAGGCATCGATTATGCGGATGCCCGGGAACAGCTTGTCGATCATCTTGAGCGAAGGGACAAAAAAAATGCTTCGGACGAGGAGGACAAACTGTCCCCTCTCGCCACCTTTGTGCTGGACCAGGCGTGTTCAAAATCCGAATATGTTTCACCCGCAGATCTCGTCGACATGATCGGCGGGCTTGGGTTCATCCCCGAAGACGATTACTACGCAGTCAGGGTCCTGAAAGATCTGGCGCTGGACCGCCGCGCAGAACAACGGCACTATTCCCAGAGCGATCTAGAGTTTCTCCGTGACATCCTTCCGGGTACTGCAGCCCGTGAACCGATACCGGAAGTCCTTTCGGCATACTGCACGGATCTGGTTGCCCAGGCCAGAAACGGACAACTCGACAATGTATATGGCCGCGAGAAAGAAATAGCTCGCCTAATCGAAATTCTGGGGCGAAAAAAGAAATCCAATCCAATTCTCCTGGGGGAACCTGGTGTCGGCAAGACAGCCATCGTGGAGGGTCTGGCCGCCAGAATCGCAGCTAACAGGGCGGGAAGCAGTCTCGCGAACGCGCGCATTTACGCCTTGGATGTAACACGAATGGTCGCAGGCACACGCAACCGAGGGGATTTTGAAGAACGGCTCAAGGCGCTGGTTGATGCCCTTTCGGACAATCGTCGCAGGATTCTTTTCATCGACGAGGCCCATGTCCTGCTTGGAGGGGCTTCAGGAGCTTCCGACGCAGCCAATCTTCTCAAACCAGCACTCGCGTCCTCAAGGATCAGGTGCATAGGGGCCACCACCCACGGCGAGTACTTCAAATACTTCGGCAACGATCCTGCCATGGCGAGACGCTTCCAGCCGATCGACGTTCAGGAGCCGACCAGAGCCGAAGCAAAAATGTTGATGAGAAAGGTCGTCCAAGACCTGTCTGACTACCATCTTCTGGAATATGAGGACGGAGCGGTTGAGGCAGCTGTTGATCTGACAGCTCGCTTTGTGGTCGACCGCCGCCTGCCGGACAAGGCAATCGATGTGCTCGACGAAGCCGGGTCGGTAGCTGCATCCAGAGATCTCAGTTCCGTACCTCCAAGCCTTGTAAGGGAGATCGTTTCCAGGATGTCCGGCGTTCCTCTTGGCGGATCTGGAACGAATCTCGATGTGGGTGCAACCCTTTCGCGAAAGATAAAGGGCCAGCCCGAAGCATGCAGCGAGATCGCGAAGGCGGTCCGCCGCGCTGATACGGGAATGGGGAAAGAGAACCGCGCCAGGCTGTCACTTGTATTTGGCGGGAGGCCCGGGACAGGAAAACGGCACGCAGCTACGGTTCTGGCTGAAATCCGGGACGTTCCCATCACCACGTTCAACATGGCCGAGTTCAGGGAGCCCTATTCAATCACGAGATTGATCGGGTCTCCTCCGGGTTACATTGGGTACGGGCAGGGCGGACAGATGACCGAGGCAGCCCGTCGAACTCCAGCGTGCATAATGGTCTTCGAAAGCATTGAATCCGCCCATCCTGAGGTCGTAACTCTCGTGATGCAGGCTGTCGAAACGGGCAGGATGACTGACTCCACGGGGCGAACAGTCAGCTTCGCGGGCGTCACCTTCGTCTTCCTTTGGGAGCCCAAAGACGGAGAAAATCGCCCGATCGGCTTCTCCGCCTCCGCAGGCGAGGAAGAGGACACAATTCCTGCCTCTCTCAAGAATGCCGTTGACGCCGTCATCCGTTTCCGGTCGCTCGACAAACGGGCACTAAAGGAAATTGCGGCCGAACTTGCTTCCGACCTGAAACGAAATCTCGCCTTGGCCGGAACCAAGCTTGTCATGGACGAAGCCGTGCTTGAGGCTGTTGCCGATCACGCAGCCGCCAATGGCGGTACAGGGCGTTCGACCGGAATGGCCTTCAGGAAACTGATCGAAGATGCGGTTTTTGAGGCGGGAGTGGGAGACGGCGAGACAATACGGCTTACCTTCGCTTCTGGAAGCATCGCAGTGGATCGCAATGGCATCACAAGGCGGCAGGAAGAATGCGCAGTCTGAAGAAGTTGCTTGCCGTCACGGCATTGTTGATGGCCGGCTGCGAGCAATCGTCAGCCGGGGAAGCAGCGATCAAAGTCTCGTGCGTGGAAAACGGCCAAGTCGTATTCAGTGGCGAGATTCCGGCAGACGCGAACGCAACCCAAAGGAGGAAGGTGGCGGACAACCATCCGCAGGCGATGTGCGTATTCTTGCAGCCCGGAAGGGTTGCTTTCGGAAATCCTGTGGGGTCTGGAAGCATGCCCGCCGCGCCGGGTGCCGGAGTTCCGGACAACGATCTGGCAGCAGCCCTTTCCATGATTGTGAACGGAAGGACTGGACAAGCCTACCCGCCTGAATTCGGGGAACTCATGTCCGGTTTGAATGTCTCCGAGGGCGGATCTGTTCCCGTCCCTTATCGTCCGAACCGCGTCAATCTTGCCGTCGGTATATACCGGAACGTGCCCCTCTCGGACATTATGGCGCACTGGAAAACCATGCAGGACGGGACGGAAGTACTTTCCGGGATGACACCAACAGTCTCTGTGGGCCATGACATTTCGATGTTGTCGGTGGAGGGTGTTCCGGATGTACTGGCAAACCTCTTCTGCGAGGAAGCGGCCCGAAAGGGGCCGGGCTGCATAGCCTTTTATTGATCGTCTTGCCATGAAGCAGGTGGACGCGGCGCATGGCCGTAATCCTCTGTCATCCTCTTTTCGTTGCGCGGACGTGGTTCGGGGAATGTGACGATGAGGTCCTGATCCAAAGCTGTTTCCGCGATCGCGACGGACAATTTTCCCCAGTAGTAAGCAGGTATCCTTACGAAGCCCTCGCCGTTGTCAATTTCCAGATACATTTGCGTCTGCGCAACTCTCAAGGCCTCGGCCATCGCCCTAAGGCGCGGCGTCCAGCCCACCTTCGAAACAGCAAATGCGAGCTTGTCGTTGATCGTCTCTATCACCCGCATCAAATCGTCGGCTGAATCGAAATACGCTCCGTAATCACCGAGATCGTCATATTTACCCGTTTTGGACAATGTGAGCCTTTGAGAATTGGTAAGAGAAGCGAGGACCGCAGCGGCCAATACAGGCTTGGAGAGGCGTGGATGACGCGAGGAAGCAGGGTCGGAAGTCGTCCTCTTGGATGCATTCCGCTTCTCCTCAGCGTTCTCCTTCTCAAGATTTTTCCCGGTCGACGGAGCAAGTTTCGGCCTCAAATCCATGGTCGAAGACTCTCCTTCGACGTCGTCGTCCGACACAGCCGGAAAATGACCCTGTGCCAGCGCCCGCACGTTTTTCCTTCCAGTTTCCCTGTCAAAATTTTCAATGCTTTCGCGCAGGGCATCGAGCGCTTTATAAAGTTCGTCGGCCCCCAAGGCCGATACGGTCCTGCCATTGCGGTCTTCGAGACCAAGGTTCCGGGCCGCATCGACGACCTTCAATGCTTGTTCGAGCATGGATTCCTCCCGCGAGAATTTGCGCCACCCGTGCCGGTGTAAGAAGATTGTGCGACATCAAGGATGGCCCGGATGAGAGAAATTTGGAAAGCCTTATGCCTGATTTTCCTCGCAGCAGCGATTGCCGCCCCGACCCTGCCGGCGTCAGCCAACGAGAACTGTGAGATTATGGCTTCTCTTGTGCCCAATCAGGTCAGACTCAATCTCGAAAGGTTCTCGGCCGACGTACTGGGAAAACCGACTGACCTGTGGACGGAGGACGACTTCAGGAACCTTGCCGCAAACGCCGAAGTCTGCAGAGGCACGGTCTCGGAAACAAATCCATCAGTCCCTGTCGATCCGGCTGTTTGGGCACGTCACCTCAATGCTGCCGCATCCAAAGTGCTCCCGATTTCAGCCATGACCCACGCCGCACGCAATAATCGCAAGCAGGATTGGTCATGGGGAGAGGTCCCGGGTTGCATGTCGGTCCTGACATGGAAACGGGATCCTGTCTGGAACGACGACAACTCCTCCGAAATATTCGGTCTCGACCTGAAAGACATGACGACGCACCAAAGGAAGACGGTTAGGGCTTTCACGACAGACTGCCTTCCTGTCATGAAGGAGATCCTCGAGATTTACGGGAAGAGCGCGAGCACCGCGGAACTGATCGCCGAGGACATTGTGCGCTCGGCCGAAAGGGAGGACCTGGCCGCATCGGAAAATGTGTCGATGATTTCGCCGTCACTGAGAGTGACGAGGAACGGACGGCGAATTCCTCTTGCTTACCTTTCCGCGTCGACCATGGAAGCCGTCGAAATCGCCAACAGGTACGAAATCTCGGGGACGACCATGCCAGCCGACGAGCTTGTCCGCCTATCGCGGTGGTCCGAAAAGATGGCCAAGGAAACAAAAGACGGGCCAGATGCGGCCTATGCCGAGGCCGTACGGAAAATTGTCGGAAAGCATCTCTTCGGAGGGAACTGACGGACCATTGGCCATCGTCCTCAGGAACTACAGGAAAGAGGAGGGGATCGAATTGTCCGCCTCAGGATCGTGCTCGAATTCACGGAGCATGATTGCCAGCAGAACGTCATCGTCCTGGGGAAGTCCCAACCATACCGCACTCATGCCTTCGGAATGGCGGCTCCAGGCGAGAAAGATGTCGTTCTCGGCAGCCGTAAAGCCGTTCTCCTCGAGAACTGCCTTGAGCCGTTCGATATCCTCCGAACGAATCCGCCATTCCTCGTCCTTTCGGAACGTCAAGACTTTGAGCATCATTCCCTCCTTTCCTCCATAACACTGGTGCGGGGACCGGGATTTGAACCCGGAAATGTCACGGTGTTTAAAGCCGCCGCGTCTACCAATTCCGCCATCCCCGCGATCAAGGCGAGCGGCATGGTACTCGAACCTCCAGAGTTTCCAGCACCCTGCCGATGAGTATTCGGGCACGCCTGCTCGGGCGGGCAGTGAAATCCGCAACCTTTTCCCGCATTGTAAGCTGGCTTTACGGGGAATTGCTCCGCCGTCGGATCCATGACCTCGCCAGTAACCCGGTTGCGCAGGTACCAATGTGTTTGTCCCGGTTCCAGTCCTTCGGGCCATCGTTCATGATTCAGAACCTGCGGCACCCAGTCCGAATTTGGTCCCCCAAGAAGATGGAAAACCGCCTCTGAAGCGGCATAACAATGGCCAGAGAACTCGTTCGCTGTTTCGGAAGCAATCCTTTTCCAGGTCGGAGAAAGGAGTTCGTCACTAAGATTTTCACGAACCAAATCGTATGCTTCAGATGGGGTGAGCGTGTCGATGGAATGCATAACCCTGTCCTCCAGCGACAGAATTTCCGGAAGGCTTCGAATACAACAAATGATTTGGTGCGGTCGGTGAGAGTCGAACTCACACGGCCCTTTCGGGCCACAGCGCCCTCAACGCTGCGCGTCTACCATTTCGCCACGACCGCGTCGGAACGGCAGGATTCGAACCTGCGACCCCCTGATCCCAAATCAGGTGCGCTACCAGACTGCGCTACGCTCCGTTAATAGGAATATGACTGGAAGGAATCGCGTCCCCCGGCCAAAAAGTACAAGAAAATCTGGTCCGGCCGAATGGAATCGAACCATTATCTCAGGAGCCACAATCCTGCGCTCTACCATTGAGCTACGGCCGAATAAAGGTTTTCTGTCTGGGAGGTCGGATTCGAACCGACGGCCTCTCGCGTCCGAGGCGAGCGCTCTGGCCTGGCTGAGCTACACCCAGAATCGGTGGTGGAGCCGACGGGATTTGAACCCGCGAAACTCGCGACCCGGGCATTACCCCGGGCTACCCTCGGCTTGGGAAAACGCGCTTCCCTACTAGGCCCTCACTGGCTGTTTCGGTGCATCCGCAACCCTTGTGCCTTGGATACGAACGAGCCGGATTTTACTCCGATCGCTTTCCGTTTTTGCGATTGCCTTCGCCGAACTCAGGCGTGCGGCCCCATTCTTGGTACGGGCGGGGAGAGTCGAACTCCCAGAAAACTGGTACCTGAGACCAGCGCGTCTACCTTTTCGCCACGCCCGCAAACTCTCGGAGCAGCAGGTTTCGAACCTGCGACCTACCGGTCCCAAACCGGTCGCGCTACCTACTGCGCTATGCTCCGAATTCCTCTCTCGGGGGCCGGGCAGCGCCACTCACGGCTGCAGATCCCGGCCCCGACATACAATACTGGTGCGGCAGGAGGGACTCGAACCCTCACGCCTTGGAGGCAACGGAGTTTGAATCCGCCGCGTCTACCATTCCGCCACTGCCGCAGAGGCGGTATTTGCCCCAAAAAAACTGGTGGGTGGCAAAGGATTCGAACCTTTTGAGTTTCTATGTGACGGATTTACAGTCCGCCGCAGCTCCACCATCGCTGCCGGCCACCCATGATGATCCATGTCCGTGACGAAGACATGGATTTCTGCCGGGGATGCAGGCCCCGACACTATCCCATCCTGCAATGTCAAAGAACACTCCCGTCAGAGAGTTGCCGTTCGGGACTTCCCGGAACAGGCCGCAAATGGAAAGGGACCCCGGATCGTCGGTCGACGGGGGTCCCTTTCCTGCTTCTCGATGTCGGAAGTGTTAGTAGGTTCCTCCATCGCCAGCCGAAATAACCCGTCGACCGCTCCCGTAAGGGAGTGGCAAGGGATATAGCGGGCTGGGATGGTACACGACGCGAGCGTCGGTTGCGTCAGAAACGCCTCCGTTCATGCCCGTTGCTGTTGCAGCCATCGTGTTCATTGTTCCAAACCTTCTTCAGGACTCTCGCGTCCTTCTCCATGTAAATGCCGGGGAGAAATGCAGGTGTCAACAGGGGAAACGATTTTTTTTGTTGCCGGGGTACGTCCATGATAAGAATGGAAATGTTGCATGCCCCGTCAAGGAAAGCGGGTTCTTTCACCGAGGATTTGTAGATGGCCGTTAATCTGACTGCCGCAGTAATTGCTTTCATTGCAGCGCTCGAAACCGTTTCGGGCGTTCCGATTGCAATCTTGGAACGCAAAGATAAGACAGAGGAATTCTGGGCAAGGTCGGCCGCAATCCTTTGCGAGAAAACCAAGGAGCCTTTTTGCGAAGAGCACATGCGGTTCATGACCTCCAACACCGAACCGATGGGCCAGTCCCAAATCATCGAATATGATTTCGACGGGAAGGGACTGAAGAGGGTGTGCGCCATCATTCCGCCCATCCCTCATATCGATCCTTCTTCGATCGCCGAAAGTTACGGAAATCCACACCCCGGATTGGAACAATCGCCGGCTTCCGAGCATGCCGCTGCCTGGCTGATGCTATACCATGCATCACATTGTCTCGACAGCGAGTTGAGCGATTTCGAGGAAAGGCGTGCAGCAGCGCTGGCGACTTTGGGCCTCTCCATTCTGGGAGGAGACGCCACTTTTGTTCCGGGCATAAACAGGTCACCCGCACGCATGCTTGCGGTGATGACCGGCATGGATGCCGCGTACTGGGCCGCAGGGACCGGGGAAAGGATCTTGATGGACCTATGGAAAGAAGAGGCGGCCTACCAGCTGAACAGGCAATTCAATTGTTATGCGGTAGTGCAGCCCAACTCCAGCATCGACATAGAACGCATCAAGCGCGACCGTCGGGGAGAGGACATCAGATCCTGCAGCGTCGATGAAGGAGGCGGAGGTCCCGGCGCGGCACGGGGCAGCGTTTCGGTAACCGACGCCAACCTCTGGATTTGGATGTTCGGTGCGCGAACATCAGGACAGGACGGCAGTTACTATTTCCCGGGTCTGGGGGTGCCGCCCCTTCCGTACGAACCGGCCAAGTCCTTCGGGAGCATGGAAGCCGCGGCCGAATATGTTGTGAGGACCTCTAACGAACTCGCGAGATAAAAAACGAATCCTTCGCTTGACACAGGCAGAGGTCCGGACGATATATGGATCGTCAAGGAGTTAACGATGAACGTCTACGGTATCCAACAGCAGCAATCCCAATCGAGCTCATCCAGCTCGAACGCGGATTCACGCGCGGGTAGCGTATCGGTCGTCTGAACCAACCAAGACAACTGAGGTACACGCAACCCGCCGCAAGGCGGGTTTTTTGTTGGAATCGTGGCTGAGTGGTTTAAGGCAGCGGCTTGCTAAGCCGTCGGTCCCCTGAAGGGGATCCGTCCGTTCGAATCGGACCGATTCCGCCACATGGGTTCGGGAGGTTGAATGCATGGAACAGCACAAGGGTGTCGGCTTGGAAGCAATGATTGCAGACCTTCCCGATCCGATACGGGAGCGGGTGCTTGAACGTATCAAGCAGGGCGATTCATTCGGTCCGCCCAGGAGCAAACAGAAAAAGGTGAATGTCAGGGAGTTCGTGGAACAACTGAAATAGTTTCCGGAAAGTTGGCAGAGCGGCTGAATGCACTCGCCTCGAAAGCGAGCAGGCCTACGGGCCTCGGGGGTTCGAATCCCTCACTTTCCGCCATTGGATGGTAGTTTAATCGGTAGAATTCTCGACTCTGAATCGAGCGGTATTGGTTCGAACCCAATCCATCCAGCCAAAAGTTTCGGTAGCGTGGCCGAGCGGTCGAAGGCACCCGCTTGGAAAGCGGGCAATCCTACAAGGATTCGAGAGTTCGAATCTCTCCGCTACCGCCATAATTGGACGTCTGGCCGAGTGGTTGATGGCACCGGTCTTGAAAACCGGAAGACGGGAAACCGTCTCGTGGGTTCGAATCCCACGGCGTCCGCCAGTTTGTTAAGTCGCAAGGAGATTAGGCTGTGAACATCGACATCAAAGCACAAGTAACGGCAGGTCCGTGCGAATTCGTAAGCGCCAGGGCAGGAAATCTTTGGTACCGGACCGCGCTCGGGTTTGAGTTCCCGGTTCCCATTTCCGAAATGGGCGAAGCCACTTTTTCGCGGCAGGAGAAGGGAATCCATCTGATGCGCTACATCCGCAAGCACGCCGCAATGCTGAACCAGGAGAGACAACGCCTGCAAATTGAAGACTGAAGGCCGTCCTGCCGGGGCGGCTTGTTGCCGAGTCGTCTAATTGGCAGGACGCCGGATTTTGGCTCCGGAGAATGTCGGTTCGAATCCGACCTCGGCATCCACACAATAGGAACGAATCCAGTTATGTTCCTTCGCGTAATGGCTCGAATAGCCCGCGTAATTCAACGCGACGCGGTGAGTCTGGGCAGGAAATCAAGACCCAAGCCCGCAAGTTCTCCAATATCAAACCACCGCAAGTCGATCGACTCGTCGCTGACGACCAGCGGCTCGTGATGATCGGCAACGAACAAGTATCTTACATCGTAGTGGAGGTGTTCCGGCACGCCCTTGAATTCGGGAATCCGATGAATGTCGAAGCTGAAGACCTGATCCGAAACCGGCTCGATCAATGTGAGACCGGACTCTTCATACGCCTCTTTCCATGCAACGAAGAATGGATCCCTGATGCCGTCGCAATGCCCGCCCAGGTGCAGCCATTTACCGAGCTTGCGGTGAAGCGTGAGAAGAATCATCGTGCGGGAACGGTCCAGAACGATCGCCGATCCAGTGAAATGCCGATCGGCGTTTCTGCGGTCGAACGCTCCGGGTACCGTATTCAGGAAACTGATTGCATCAGCCTTGTCGCGACGTTCTTTCCCGGTATGCGGAACCCAGGAATTGAGGGCGGCCTCGAACGCTGCTGAGGCGACCCGCGGACGCCCGTTCTGTCGGCCCTGATCGCTGAGGCAAGCTTTGCAAGTTCCGCCTCCGGTGCCTGTTTGATTTCGTTCCATGCAAGTCTTCTCCTGAGGCCGTTTTCTTCCACCCACGCGGTCCCGTCCCCGATCATCACCTCGTGTACCACCCCGTTAATCCCCGCAACAGGCGTCTTTTTCCTTCGTTTCATGTCATTGGGAATAAAGACACACACGGCGTGCGGCCCGCACCAGAAATCAACCTTCAGGACTGCGTCGGCAAGAATGTGCATTCTAAGGGGTATTCCGTGGACATGTACCATCCGTGAGAGGAAATCCATTTCCCGTATGAATGACAGGTAAGCGTTCCCGATACGCCAGCAAATCCCACGTTCCCATCGTTCTTCCGGAATGTTACTGCGGTTCGCACGGTATTTTTCCCATGCCGGATCATGAAAAATGGAAGATTGTGAAGAATCGCTGAACCATTGCCGGGCTTGGCTCCAGGTCGGGATTCTCCCGAATTGTTCCACATAGTTGTGAAATCCCATGGCCAGAGGAAGTCCTCCCGTCATGTTTTCGATTTCGGGCACCATCCAGTCGGATTTCCTGGTTCCGCGCGGGAACGGCCACTCATCCATCGGCGGGTGCAGGAACGGCAAAACGTCAGCTGGCAAAATCTCGTATATGCGTTCAGTGGAGGACCTCTGCATTGGGGAGACCGCGTCGGGCCTTCCTCTGGTCCACTTATCGATCTCCCTGGACGCAAAAGGCTCCAGATGTGGGACGAGTTCGCTTTCGACTCTTTCCCAGTCAACCCTGCCAGGACCCGACGCCTTCATGACACGCGTGTTCCGGTTCCAGGAAGGGGGGATGCCCCATTCGAGGCAAAATGCGACCAGACAGCCAAATCAAATTCGGCCCTCGGCATTCCGGATTTGTCCATCTCGGAGAGCATGATTTCTTCGAGACGTTTGTATTCACGTCCGGAAGGCACACCCTTCGGGACGGAATGCCCGAGCATCCTGAGATACTTCAGGACATGCGTGTCGATCACGGCTACACGAGCGTCCTTGCGGGAATGCAGAATGAAAAACCTTGCCGTCTTTGGACCCACACCCGGAATTGACTCCAGATCTTCCGCGGTGGCTGTCGTCAGGTCAGGGGCTGCATCGGCTACGGAGGCTGAATATGCCTTCTCCAGAAGCGCATATTTTCCAAGGCGGACACCTTTGAGACGATCACGGAGCGTGGATTCGGACCATAGCCTTCGCACATAGGCGAAGGGGGTTTCCCCTTCTTCGGCGTCCTTCAGGAACTCAGCGACCTTATCCGCGATGACCGTAGCTTTTTTGCCCGCCACGGCCAGACAGAACAGCCAGAATTCCTCCAGGTCGCTTCTGGATCGGCTGAAGTCGGTTATGTTGTAAGGATCAATCATAATGAATCCTTTCTGAAAGGACTCAAAGCGTGACCCGAAAGGATAAGGCTGTCAAACTGGTTGACAGCCTATAAGGAATCAGCGGCGTCCTTCGTCGACGGCCTGCAGGGACATGCGTTCAAAAAAGTTGGTGGTAAGGTCTTCGAACGCCTTCGTATCGTAGTCGCCATAAGCTTTCAGGAAGCAGGCCGTCATAGCCTTGGTGACCTCGAACAGTTTCGCTTCGTTGCGGTTCGTCCGCGCGAGCTGGCCAGCAAAGGTGTTGGAGCTTCCGCTTTTCAGGAAACCGATGTGCTTGTAGCCCGGTTTGGACAACAAGTAAGACTTCGACTTCTCGTCTGATGGTTGCCCCGTAAAATCGACGTCGTTTTCTGCAACGAGGAACAATGTCGGTGCAGACATCTCTTCCCAAGACCGCTGATCCAGGCCCATGATCCCCGGCCCCTGCGGTGACATGACAATACCCGCAAAGAACCGCGGGTCGCGGAAAGCCAGCTTTTGTCCTTCACCGACATTGACTCGGGTGCCCAGCAGAAGCTGCGCAACGTAAGCCCCATATCCGTGGCCCGAAATAACGGGGCGGTCGAGTTCGAGTTCAATCCCGGTTGCCGACCGGATCGCTTCCAGTTCGTCCAGACAAGAACGGCAGGCATCCACGCGTTCTTGCCATGCGGCCGGATCTTCGAGAAGTGCGGAGACGGGCCATTTTGAAACCTGTCCCGCTTCCGTTACCCGCAAAGTGGGACCGTTCTCAATGACGGCATCTGAATGAAGTGGAGCGGCCACCACGAAGCCGTGGGTTACCCAATGCCAGATCAGGTCGCGGTAGGTGAGGGGGTCCGCGAGAGCGCCGTGGCTGAACACCACCAGCCGTGCCTTGTTAGCCCCGCGAGGGTGAAAGATGACGATGTCTCCCACGCTTCCCCTTATCGTGAACGGGGACGCAGGGTGCACATACGGACCGCTGGAGGCATACGCAGCATATCTTGGATCCACCCCTTCGATTTCGGGCCGGATAATGAGCGGGGTGCCAAACTGCTCCTGGGCAGAGGCATTAGAAGCCGCCATGAACGCCAGCCCGGAAATGACTGCCCTTCTTGTCAACTTGGAATTCATCAATCCTCCTCCTGCACCGCTGCCAGATGGGGCCTGCACAGCCGGGACACGAGGCGTGCCACGATCAAATTGGCAGTTTCTCCTCCAGCCAACAACGCAGTCGCCGCAGCACGGTCGAGCCACCCCACAACCTCCTGAAAATCGTGGAATGACGGCGGGACAAGGGCATCTCCCACATGGGCCAGCACCCTTGCCGCGACCGCACATTCCGCCGCGTCTGATGGATCGGGGTTGTTCGGGATCCTGAAAAGAGGGCTGTCGGGCCTGATGACCAGAGCATTCTCGTCGAGCACCGGAAGAAGGTCCTCCCTGCACGGAAGGTTGCCGTCAAGTTCCTCGATCCAATCCCTGACAAGCAACGACATGGGAAATTCCTCGTCGAGAATCGGAACGTCCTCGGAGAATCTGTCCCACGAAGAAACTATGCGACCGCCGACCCAGCCAGCCAAAATACCCGCACCATGTGTTTTCCAGACCAACGCGTCGGCGAAGGAAAGGAATTTTGGCTGATGCGGATGCGATCGTATTTCAACCGAATCCGTTGCGGCCATGATTGATTCCTATCGAGTCACGTATCATCCTAATGAACAGAGAGATTGTCCCGCAACAATAAAAGGATTCGGAAATTGCGACCCGATGCGATCGACAAGAGCCGCAGATCCTTCATCAAGCTTGCCGCAACACTGGGCGCAAGCGCGGTCTTAAGCCCGCTCGACGCCCTGTTTCTGCCCGAGTCGGCGCTCGCAGCGCCGTTGGTTCCCCTGCGCCTCCACAACCCGCACACACAGGAAAGCTACGAAGTTGAGCTGTTTGTGGGATCACGCTGGAACGAATCGGCGCTTCTCGTCTGCGACTGGATGATGCGGGATTGGAGGCAGAAGCAGGTCGTCAACTGCGACCGCAAGCTCTATGCGGCATTGTACGTCATCCAACGGAAGTTCAACGTATCCGGCCCGATCAACATCAACTCAGGCTATCGGTCACCGAAAACAAACGAAATGCTCCGGCAGAATTCAATCCGCCGGAACGGAGGTGTCACCGAAACTGCGCCGGCCGTGAACAGCCAGCATCTGTATGCAAGGGCAGTTGATTTCACCGTCCCGGGCGTGCCGGTCAAGGAAGTATCGCGTTACGTCAAGGACCTGAAAATAGGTGGGTTGGGTGTTTATCCGACTTTCACCCACATGGACACAGGCAGAATTCGGCAATGGGGAGCGGCCGTATGATCTCCAGGAGGCAATTCCTTTCTGCATTGGCCGCGGGGGCGACCGTACCGTTCTCTACAAGTTCATGGGCCTCGGCAAATCCCGTACAAGAGATCATCGCCAAGTTCGATTCGGTGAAGACAATCAGCGGGGGGTTCGTACAATTCGAACCTCGGGGTTCCCAAAGCGAGGGCTCATTCGGCATTTCGCGCCCGGGAAAGGCGGTCTTCGATTACTCCGGCGGCGGGCTTAAAATGATTTCGGACGGTCGTTCCGTCGGCATCAACAACCGAAAGCTGGGTACTTGGGACCTTTATCCGCTGTCCAAGACCCCACTGAAGTTGCTCCTGGGCACCGGAATTGATCTCCGCCCTCTGATCAAACTGTCGAAAGAGGGGTCGAGCACGATTTCGTTCCTGATGGCGGACAAGCAAGCCTTGGGAGATTTCACCGTGGAGATGGTATTCGACAAAGAGAGCCACGAACTTCGCCAGTGGACCACAGTGGACCAGCGAGGTCTTGAAACGACCGTGGTTGTCTACGATGTCGCGTTCAACAAGCCACTCCCTGCGAGTCTCTTCAGGATTCCCTATGGGGAAATCCGGACACTGAAATAGCCGCCGGCATTTGCCGCGAAATCCGCCGTCGCAGATCATCTTGATGACGGACCTCCTGGAACGGACATGAAAGCGGCTATACCAAGCATGAAGGATTTTGCCTTCGACGGTCATCCGTGCGAGGCAGCACTCGAGTTCAGGCGCGCCGTGGTGCGCTTTGGCGTTGCTGACGAATTGACTGCGGACGCTGTGGACCTGGCAACCTGCATGGCGTGGCTCGGGAAAGCGATTTCGAGGACAGAAGCCCTCCATGCTTGGCTTCGTTCAGGAACGGATCCAAATACCTGGCAAGCGGTCCGGGTCTTGGCATCCGATTTCAGCCTGTGCCGAATAGCACTCGATGCAGCATCCAATTGCCCGCCTAAATACGGCATGGAAGCCGAATTGAAAGCAATTCGCGAAAGCCGCGGTTATGCGAGAGCTGCGCTTGAAGTCCAGGGGATTGCCGACGGGAGTTTCACCCAAGGAGCCATCATGCTCGCGAAGGCTGCAAGAGCTCTTCCTGGCCGGGTACCTCATCCTCAGGAACTTGAATTCCGCCTTTGCAACATAGTCGACCTCTCGGCAGCCCGCCGAAGCCGAAAAGAGTAGGCTATTCGTGATTTGAGGTTGACGGGCCATCTGCCTCCCGAAGAAACATAGCGGAACATTTGGCGCGGATCAGCACGCGGCGCTCAACCTGAGCCGCCTGGACCTTTCAGTCCCCGGACATAAAGACGTTGGGCAGGCTATGCCCGAACAGGCGGCGGAAATCCGTCTCCCCGTTGACGCCTGTTGAGATTCCTCGCCGGGTACGCAGAAGCAGAAATCTCAGATCAACGAGATCTCACTCGGCCGCAACCAGTTCCGCAACGTAGGAAGCCCGGTAGGCAGCCTCGTTTTCAAGATGCTGCCTTACGCTTTCGGCCAGGCCTTTGGCTGCCAGATACGGCACTCCGTTCCCGATTGTTTTGAAGGCTACGGAAAGCTTCATGTCCGGCGGAAGCTGGTACTCTTTCGGAAGAGACTGGATTGCCAAAGCCTCGGCCACTGATATCCGTCTCGCCTCATACGGATGAAGGTGGACCTCATTGTTGCCGTATGCAGCCGTCGGGCTGTAGCGCCAACGGTGCAGCCTTTTGAATGATTTTTTCTTTACCGCACCTTCCCTGATCTCATGGAACTTCGGCGACTGTGGGTTGAAAGCCATGTGGCCATTGGGATGGTTTTCCACGTCGTTGCGGTCGAACCAATGCTGAACCGTAAGTTCGCGTGGCAGGCCCGTGTCATCAGGGAAAGGAAGGTCGCCTCTTTCCACAAAGGGATCACTGTCCGGCCAAGCTGCATCCAAAATGCGGTTGTGATGCGACATTGCAGCCTCCCAAGGGAACGCCAATCCCGGTGCCCCGTCGAGCACGCCGACAAGAAAGATCCGTTTGCGGTCCTGGCCGACACCATAATTGATGGCGTTCACCAGCCTGTCATGGAGCGAGTACTCTTTCGCTCTCAAGTTCTCTTTCATCAAATCGTAAAACTGGCGATGAACCTTCGTCCTCCACAAGCCTTCCACGTTCTCAAAAATGAAGAAGTCCGGCAGAGCCTTTTGGATAAGCTCAAAGTAGGTCGCGGTGAGACGCCCGTTATCCCCTTCCGCACCCGCGTTTTTTCCTGCAACCGAAAAGTCGGGACAGGGCGGGCCCCCCACAAAACCCACCTTCCTGCCGCTCGACCTGATGTCCGCTATGACCCTGCGGAGCAGTTCCAGCCTTTCCTGGCTTTCGAACTCTTCGATGCTGCCGAGATGATGTCCGTATTTGGGCAGTGGAGAGCGAAGCATCCTGCGCGAATGGCGGTAGCCTTCGAGGAATTCCTCGCTGTACTCATTGACCATGTCGATCCTGAAGCCCGCGTGTTCGAAGCCGAGGTCGAGAAAGCCAGCGCCGGTGAAAAAACTGATTATCGAATTCATAGGTCTACTCAATCCCCGCCGCACGCATGAAACCACGCACCGCGCGCTCCGCCACCGGAACCGCCGCGGAGACACCCAGCAATTGGTATGCTGATTCAGCCCTTCCCGGGAACGGGTAGTGGGCCGGCATCCCCAGAATTGCGGCAACCTCTGCAGGCAGAAGCCGCCTGTGTCTTCCTTCTGCGGTGGCCACAACAGCCGCAGAAGGGTCGCTGAAATAATCGGGTTCGATCCGGCGTGCGATCATGTCGGGAAATCGGCGTCCCTCGATATCAAACTGCTGGTCGAAGGAGGCGAACTCTACATTCATTACGCATTGAGACGCGGGGATTGGCGCAGGGTCTGCCAAAACGGGCAAAAAACTGCGCACCATTTGCCTTGAAACGGCAATGAAGAGCTCTTTGCCTTCCATGGGCACAAACATCGCGTTCTCGAGAACTGCGGTTTCCAATTCGAAGGGGGCAGGGAAAAACCGCTCAATGAGAGACGTGTATACAGCCGGATCGACACCAATCCTCGAGCCTGTGGTCCAGTCAACCCTGAACAAGAAATTGGCTATCCGGCGTGATTTGCGTGCCGCAGAAGAGAGAATTCCGGTTACTTCCGGATCCGGTCTGTCCCCCGAAAGGAAGAGCGAGAAAGGCAGGTTCACGAGTACAACTTCAGGTGTGACCTCCTCAGGCTCCATCAGAGGCGTCCGACCATGAAAAGCTCTGTATGGACCGACGGCCAGAGGAGTAATTTCCTCGGCTTCCCGTACGATGCCTCCACAACGGGTGGCGGCGAGCCCCAAGGCTCCCAAACCCGGATTGATTTCTGCGAACGGGAAAGGGCACTGCCTGGAGAGCCAGGCCACGTCATCGGAAAATTCTGCAAGGACTCTCGCCAGCAACGAGCCGTCCTGCTTTTGCCAGTCTGGCAGCAGTGCGATCGCCTTCTCAAGAACACTCGTTCCCGGAAGCGCCTCGATATCGGGACTTTCTGGGCCGCAAATGCGCAAGACCGATCTCAGGACAGCCTTCTGTTTCCTTATTGTGGAAGGAGCCTTGGCGTTGGCCTCCATCCAGGACCCCAGACGTTGCGCCGCGGCTTCGACGGCAGCGCGCCGTTCTTTTCTCTCCTGTCCGGGTGCCTGATCGTCCATTTCGGGATTGCCTTATTCGATGTAACCGATGCTTACCGAGCGCCTCCGGTATGTCAACTATATTTGGGCCGTGTTCAACAAGGATTCGCTGCCACTCGAATCCTGTTGCGCTTGGCACTTGCTCCAATTTAGAATTCGCGTGTCCATCACAAGAAAGGATATGTACTGTGGAAATCAAAGTCCGCGAAGGGCAGGTCGACAAGGCCATCAAGGTTCTGAAACGCAAGCTCCAGGAAGAGGGCGTGTTCCGAGAAATGCGGAAACGCGAATTCTACGAGAAGCCCTCCGAAAGGAAGCGTCGCAAGAAGAACGAAGCCATCCGGCGGCACCGCAAGGAATTGCGCAAACTCGCCGAACGCGAAGGCATCCGGTAGGATTTCCACTTTATGTCCGTCGACGTTGTTATCAGGGAATCGGCACGGTGTCTCACGATCGTGGGGGACAACGGTGTCCCCGTGCCGACCCGAGTCTTGGTCTACGGGAACGAACTCACGGGAATTCTCGCCGACGGACATCGCCATACTTATGGAGTCATGACGCCAGCCATGGCCGAACTGGCCGCAATGTGCGACAAAGCCGTGGTTGTCGTCATGGAAGGCCCCTTCGTTGCATCTTCTGTAGCCGTCCCTTTCGCCTTGGTCAAAGACGATGATTACCTCTGAAGAATTCGGCTTGCTGGTCCGGCACTTGGGTGAACAAGGCGAGACCGATATCGAATGGGCCGAGAACGTCCGGGAGCCGACGGATGCAACGACATTTGCGCTCGAGGCCATATGGGTGATCTGCAATTCGGGTATGCGCTACGCTGTCGCCAGGAAAATCGAGTCGCGCGTCCTGCAGGCGATCCACGAGGGGCGTCCTGTCGCAGAAGCGTTCGGCCACAAAGGCAAGGCCACCGCCATGCAATATATCTGGGACAACCGGGAAAATCTTTTCGGCCGCTACATTTGCGCCGAGGACAAGCTTGCCTTCCTGGAGTCGCTTCCATGGATCGGAGGCGTGACAAAATTCCAGCTCGCCAAAAATTTCGGAATGGACTTCGCAAAGCCCGACATTCATTTGCAGCGTCTGGGAAATGCTTGGGAAAGCACCCCGCACGAGATTTGCGAAAGGCTGGCGCGGCAGACTGGATACCGGATAGGTACCGTCGACCTCATCCTCTGGAGGGCCTGTGCGACAGGCTTGATAGACTCCCGATCAGGGTCTTTGAGGATTTCTGACAGGGATTGCCATTCGCCCGATTCTGGGACATAGGATAGACATGCGCAGCGATCTAAACATCATCGCCTCGAAGGCGAACGATTTCTGGTGGCGCTCGGGAAACTGAGCGGCCCGCTGCCTCGCATGCACTGACTTCATTCCGTCAAGCGATCAAACCGGGACCGTTCCGCTGGAAGGCTCCCCCTTTGATCCTGACATGCGGACCGGTCCTGCCAAACTGAAGGACTCCGACATGTCAAAAAATCGCGAAATTGAATCCTCAACCGTGCTGACCGGCGACCGACCGACCGGACCGCTTCATCTTGGACACTACGCCGGCTCCCTGAAGACACGGGTTGCACTTCAGGAACGCGGGGAACGCTGCTTTGTAATGATTGCCGACTGCCAGGCTTACACGGACAATGTTGACAATGTGGCCAAGGTCACCGAAGCAATCCGTCATCTTGTGGCTGACTATCTCGCTGTCGGCATTGCCCCTGAGAAAACCTGCGTTTTTCTCCAGTCAGGAGTACCGGAACTCGCCGAACTGACAGTGCTGTACATGAACATGGTCACCGTCGCGCGCCTTGAACGCAATCCGACCGTACGGGAAGAAATCAAGCAGCGCGGGTTTGTCCGCGGAATTCCGGCAGGATTCCTGTGTTATCCGGTTTCGCAGGCGGCAGACATTACGGGCTTTCGGGCGGACGTGGTTCCGGTCGGGGAAGACCAACTGCCGATGATCGAACTTGCCCAAGAAGTGGCGAACAGGATCAACCGCGCCGTCGGCAGCGACCTGATTCCCATTCCGAAAGCGATGCTGTCGGATGTTGGAAGATTGCCGGGGACCGACGGGAAGGCGAAGGCAAGCAAGTCGCTGGGCAATGCCATCCACTTCTGCGACGATGCCACAACGGTGCGTAACAAGGTCATGTCGATGTTCACTGACCCGGGTCACCTTCGGGTGAGCGACCCCGGAAAGGTCGAAGGGAATGCCGTGTTCGCGTATCTGGACGCGTTCGATCCTGACAAGGAAGAGGTCCAGGCACTCAAAGAACGCTACCGCAAGGGGGGACTGGGTGATGTCACCCTCAAGAAGAGGCTTGCAGCAGTCCTTGAAGACCTGATCGGGCCGATCCGTCAGAAAAGGGAGGCTGCTTATGGCGACGCCGAAATGTGCGTTGAAGTGCTCCGGTCGGGAACGATCAGGGCAAGAGAAGCGGTAGCCGAAACTCTGAGCTCGATCAAAAAAGGGCTTGGGATGTGCATCCTCTAGTCCTTTGCCACCGGAGGGGAGAAATTCGATGAGAAGGTTGACAGCGGCTGCCGTTTTTGCCGGATTGCCGCTCATGGAGCACCCGATGGAAAGAAAACTGGTTTCAACCCCAAAGCTGTTCTTCATAAAAGAACGCGACCAGACCTATTCCAACTGGACTGTGTCCTTCTTCCGCGAGTTTTTCCAGAACTCGACCGATGCCAACGCCAAAAATATATCCATCACGTTGCAAGATGCCGATGGACGGGGCGCGTTCGACGAAGTTGGGGACCATACCCGAAAGGTGACCAGGGTCGTCATAGATGACGACGGTGTCGGCATGACCGAAGAGATTCTCGACAAGGTCTATTTCGCCATCGGACAGACTACAAAAGATGACGGCTCGAGTGTCGGGGGTTATGGCCGCGCCCGCCTGATGACATGCTTCTCCCAAGCCCGCTACTCCATCCTGACGCTTGACCGATTCGTCATGGGTGACGGCCCAAATTACGTCAACTATAACCTGGACGAGGCGGCCGAGGCCCTAAGCAAGGCCATTGCCGGGATGGAAGCGAACAGCGGCAACGCGGATTCCGAAAGCCTGTCAGCGAGCATTGCCGCGTTGAGATCTGATCTGGAGATGGTCAGGGAAGCCGCGGCAAACGGGGGGCACAAGGGATGCCGGATTGAGGTGGACATCGACCAGCAGCAAAAGGTCAGGTGGCGTGTTCCCGATGCCGGTCTCATGGCCGAAGCACTGAAGTCGTACCTCTCCGAGAGCCAGATTGCAGCGAACGTCACGGTAAACGGGCAAACTCCCGAGGATTATTTTGATTATCATGACGGGAAACTTCAGGCCCGCCGCGGACCTGCCAAGCGTGTTCTCACGGCCGTCGTTGACGGAGAGAAGGTCTCTTTTGCTACCGTCCATACAAGCGAAGGGGCAAAAGCCAGACATAAGGGACAGATGATTGTCCGGGTTGACGGCGCGTCAATGTACACGACCCCGATCCAGGCGGACGGCGTCCAGGTCATCCTCGAGATAGACAAAGCTTTGTCGAGATCCGTCCTGAATTCGAACCGCGACGGACTCAAGCACGAGTACAGGGACTCTGTGGAAGCCTTCATCGCCGAACTGAACGTCGACAACACTTCGGCCTTGGCCGACAAAGTCAGCAAAGACAATTTCACCATCCGCGGCGACAGGGGAATGTTGATGGCCGCGGCCCCAAACATCAGGGCTCTTGCCTTGGACCAAGTCATTGATGACGAAATCACGGAGGCAGCCTACGTCGCTTCGAGGCCTGTCCAGAAGATGGAGAGCCTGGAAGCACTGAAAGCTCGCGGACTCACTCAGGACGTGGTCGAAGAATTGGTCAGGGCAGCGAATTACGGCGAGGGCTTCATTTGCGAGCTTCGCTGGGACCGCCAGTTCGCACTTTCCGAAGATCTGGATACATTCGTCTCCGAAGTCAGGGAGAAATATTACGACAAGAAAGCTGTCGAGCTTTTCCTTGAGTCTGCATCTGACAGGCTGAAGGAATGGCTGGCCTCCACGATCGGACGCAGGACCGAAAAGGCCCTTGAAGAGGCGTCCAAGGCCATAGAAGAGCGGCTGAAGGACATGAACGATGTCCACGTCAGCATCATCAGCACAAATGAAAAGACAAAGGCGGCCATCCGTCGGAACGACCCCAGAAAATGGGACGTGGAGACGGGGAAGGGACGCATCCCCCGCGCGCTGTTGGCTTCGTGGACCGCTGCCTGTGCGGTCGCCGTTGAAACATTGATGAAACTGCGTCCGGCTTTCAAGCAATTCGAATGGACCACCGGATGGGTTTATTCTGTTCCCGAAGAGATGGACCAAGGGGATCGATACAGGCAGGTTTCAGTGGAGGCGATGTGCCAGAGCGAAAACGGCGTGTTCAGGTTCCTTCTCAACCCGGTGAACGAGGACGGCACGCTTCGGTACTCGGTGACAAGCCAAAAGGACCGCCAGCGCATGCAGGCTCTCGCGATGCATGAGGTGGCACATGTGCTGGAAAGCTACCACAATGAGGTCTACGCGGGCATCCTGACAGATTTCATGAAGGAGTATGACAACGCTGCCGCCAACAGAAGGATGAAAGACGCCGTGCGGGCCGTCATGGCAGCCTATGAAAGCGGGAAGGCCAGGGTCCAATCGCTGGACGACAAGCCGGGACCGCGTCCGGCAGAAAGGTTGATGGCGTATGCCACTGCCAATGAACCCGCCGCCCCGGATGCCTTCGAAAGACATGACGACGGCACTTGGACAGTCGACACGGACCGGATGCAAGAACCCGCTCCCGCCGATCATGAAGACTACGGCTTGAGAATGTGACAGGCCACACGCATTCCGGAGTATGGTCAACGCTTGTTCTTTGCTGCCAATGCAAAGGACGTTGGCCTGTGTCCTTCAGGAGGAAGATGTAGACTTCCGGTTCGGGCGGATAGTTCGGGTCGAGGAGACGCTTTGCATATCGACCCCGGCATCGAGGGCTTCCTCGTAGGCCCACTGACGATCCTCCAGCCCCTTGTCGCGCACATACTCCTTAAGTTCACGGAACACGGGTCGGCTCCCCGTGATGTCCCAATAGCTCCTCGCGCCGATCGCCATGCCAATGCCGAGCAAGCGGTCGAAGGCCGAACGATATGGCGGCGGCGGTTCCAGCGGAACACGAACTCCTGGAGGTAGATGTCGATGTGCTTCTTCCGCAGCCCGTGATAGACGCCCATCGCCCACCGCTTGAGGTTCGAGAAGACGCGGTGAACGTGCTTCAGGACATGGTGCGCCTGGACGTATGTCGGCAGTACGTTTTCGTCATGCAGGCGGTCGGGAATCCGGCGATAAGCCGTATTTCCGTCGGTCATGATGATCGAGCCTTCATAGGGTTGCGGAGCACGAATGGGTGCAGGTCCTCGCGGCCGTATCCCTTGATCTCCTCGAGGCGGATACGACCCATTTTGCCGTTGTCGAGGCATTCCACTGCCCCCCGATGATGATCTTGCCGACCTTGCTGCGGCCGCGGCCGTCGTCGATCGGGTCGGTCTTCCGGCGGAACGGCATCTCGCTCTCATCGACCTGAACGATCCCCTCGAGGCCGCCCAAAGGCTGGCGATCGGGGTCAACCATCGCCCGACGCAGTTTGTTTACGGTACTGTCGCGTCAGAATGTTGCCCCGCCTCCAGGGTGGGGCGGAACGGGTCCTAAGCACGCGCAAAGGGTGCTTGGAAGAAGGCCACTGACAACGAATGTGAGGATGGCGAGAACAACTGCCCCGGCAGCCGCGTTCCTCCCGCTAACAATGACCCGGGAGTCCACTATCTTGGGTGATGGCCTCAGCGAACTAACAATGCGTTCCCACAACAACACAGTAGCTGAAATCTGCAAGACAACCAGAACGATCCAGGCGATGACGACCATCTCGTCGATATCAGCCGTTCCTTGACCCCACTTTCGGAACAAGATTTGCAGGTGAACAAACGCGCCTCCGGCGGAGAGGGTTGAGAACCAGGTCAAAAATAGCGCCAAGGCAACGGCGGAGGTTAATTGGACGGCTCTGTACCAACGCTTCATAGTCAGCCAACCGGATTATCGAAACTTAAACATTGGCTCATAAGTCCGCCGGCGCAAAGTCGGACCGCATCCACGCTATCCGAGGGAAGGCGCTGCCGTATACCATTTCGCTATCGCTGGCGGCCGACACGACGTTTGAGGACGAATCTGGTCCTCGAAGTCCTGGTAGCGCAGCTCGAGGCCGCTGAGCCTGATGCGGGAAGCGCACTGGTATTCGTCTCCTATGACGAAGTCGAAATGTCCGGCGGTGTCATGGTCGACGTCGACAGGGACGGACTGCTCGACCTGGGGGTCACCTTTAACGCCGCGGAACCCCTCGTCGGAATCAATTTCGCAGGACTTGGGACTTATGAGTTCGCTTGATAGGTGCGGATGCTCATGGTCTTGGAAGGGAAGGCATATCGGCGGTTGGGACAGTCTGAATTGCTATCGAGCCGCCCTCGTAGATGAAGTCGTCCTCTTCAAAGCCTTCGCTCTCAAGATTGACCTTGGCCTCATCAATGGAACTGCCCGCACACCGGACTAACGGCTTGCCGTCAATTTTGCTCACGGGTACCACAACTGGGAAATTCGTCACGAGATCGGTGTCTGAGGCCAGATAGAGTTCGCCTGCCGTGACCCCGATTAACTCCGGCCCGATGTCGAACATCCCCACCTCGAAAGGATGAAGCGCTTCCTGTTCCGTCTCTCCGAGGGCATTGAGGTAAACTTGGCCGTTTCGAGAATCAAAAGGTACGACAATCTTCATGGTTCACCCTGCCATAGTTGCTGTTTCGTTGTGAAGCGCCGCACCTGCTTGATGGTAACCGGCCGCCACCTGCACTGTCTTATGGCGCGACAGAGCCATCGCTTCCAAAAGACTTTTCCCCTGCAATCCTACTTCTGTCAGGAATCCTGACCTGAGGCTGTGCCCGGCGAAAATGGAGGGATCCAGTCCAGCGCGGCGCGCCCTGTTCTTCACGATCAGCGCTACTGATCGGTCCGACAGCGGCTTTCCCGAGATATTGCCGTATCGGTCGATCGCCCTGAAGATCGGGCCATTTTCGACACCGGAAGCCTCAAGCCACCTCGACAGAGCCCGTGCCGCCCTGCCGGATACCGGAACGGTTCCTCCGTCTCCTTCCTGCGACGTTTTCGTGATGCCGAGATAATAGAGATAGCTGTCCCCGATCGGCTCCAGGTTCTCCATGACAGCACTCACGATTTCGGAACGACGGCGACCGCCGCTTGCCCATCCAAAAAGGATCAGCGCTTCATCCCTGATGTCCGTAAGGCTGGCTCCGGCACAGGTCTCCAACATCAAATCCAGTGTGGTCTTGATTATGGCCTTCTTTTTCCTTGGCCTTTGCCCGCGTCTTGCCGCGGCCTTCCTGGCTTTTGAAAGTATCTGAGACACCACCGGATCGGTACAAGGGCTGGTGAAACCTTTGGATTTATGAAAAGCGGACAGTGCTGAAACCCTACGGTCGATGGTTTTCATCGAATGCGGCCCAGGCGTAGCCTTGACACCACGGTCCACAAGCTCCAGGTCAACGGTTTCATCAAGACCTTCAAGGTGGTCGGCGACAAATCTGGCGACAATTTCCGGCGGGACCGGCAGTATTGGTTCGTCGGTCCAGCCGATCACGCTGCACCATGCCCAGAAATACCTCATGTCCCCGGAGTAGGCGCGCTTGGTGTTGGGCGGAGTTCCGTCATCGACCAAACGGTTTAGGCGCTCGCGAGTGGCTTGGTCGATGACGTGGGACGGCACTCCGGACGGCCGTGCGACCGTTGCAAGTGAGTGGCCCCCTCCAAACTCCATCGAATGCTCCCAGACATGTTCGCTCTATGTTCCGATAATATGATAACGGCTTTGCAAGCCACGAATCTGCCTTTTGTCGGTTGCGGTACGTGCGGCGATCCTTAAGGTCGCAAGTGGAGACGACCATGACCGTTTCGATCGAGGTGCCATATTTTGCTACCGTGCCCTTTATTCCGAAAGGCAAGCGCAACTACGTCCAAGCGGCAGTGTGCGGGACAACGGAAATCGGGATCCCGGAGGTAAGCGCCTCGGAAGCACCCGTTGTTGTCTCTTGGGAGGCGGAGCGTTGGGGAACGCCCGTGTCGTGCGAAATCCGGTTCTTTGGCGAGTGCTATTATTCGGCCGCTGGTAAAGAACCAGTCTCGTCGGGTGCGGTAAAGCCGGAAGACATCTACGGTTATTCCGACAACATCCTGTCGCAATACAGGAAGGGAGAGGTCTTCAAATTGGTCGGGGACAGTTTTCCTGAGGCGAATGGGCGTCTGGATGCGCAAACAGCTATTGGATTGCTGGAACAGGCAAAGGAAGAAGTAGTCCAGTCGGCCAAGAACCTGCTTATCGTCGACGGAATCTTGTACAGGAAAACGGAACTTCCGAGAATCCTAGCCAAAATCGACTACCGTTTTCACGGCAACGATGTCATCGAAATCCACCTGGGAACATCAGACCACTCCACCGGAGCGCACGGCATGGAGTTCGCGATCGAAGATTTCGAGTCTGCATTGGCTTGGGCAGAGAACCGGGCTGCGATTGAAAGGCGTGCCGAAATCCGTCAATTTGTCCAGGTTGATGTTCGGATGCCGGAACTGGTCGACTCGGGACAGGTCTTGCAGAATGAGGCCCTAAGGATTTGTAGCTGGCTGATGTCGAGAGACTACAAGCTTGCCGAACGCAGCGACGAATTCATTCATCAATGGATGTCGACCCGCAGAGCCTTGGAAGCCGTAAAAGCCGATCCTTCCGACGATAACATTTCTGACATGCTGCAGGAATGGGATCGGTTCTTTGAGGCCTACGAAGCCGACGAGACTGAGCGTCTCAAGGCAATCGGTTCCACATACTACAAGACCAGTGACATCCATTATCTGGCTTTGGCAGGGTTGCGCGAAGTTTGGAACCAGAGGCCGATCAAGGACGAAGAGTTTCTATCCCCAAAGCTCTGAGCATTCCCCATATTTCGTCCTAACCCTTTCTGCATAGTGTGTGGTTGCAGGGACCCGCTGACCTCACCTGCATTGCGGCTTCGGTCTGATCCAAGCCGCGCTCCCCATGAGATGACATTGACCCGAAACTGTAAAAGCGGTGGAACTCTTTTCTTATCGCCAGCAGACTCCAAAATAGGGTAAGACCCCGGTGGGCTGATTCGCACGGTCGCCTTTTGCCCCTTGGATGCGCCATCAGTCCCTCCCCGGTTTTCCCGCGCTCCACTATCCCAAATTGCATAGATTCAGGTACCTGCTAACGGGTACATCAGCCATTCGGCGTAGCGGCTCTGCCATGTGGCCGATGCAGGCGGGGCACACAAAACGCACAACCTACAATTTGTTTACGAAGCCAGCATTATTGGGGTTGATGGTTCTTCTGATGAAGATAAGAAGAGCTAGGTTCAAAAGTCAGACATGACCTTTTGGCGAAACCAGCTGAGACCGGATCGGTTTAAGGGCTGAGTTTCCCGGGCCAGCAGCCGGATCTTACTGGCTTCCGATAAGGAAGGTTATCGGAAGCCAGCTTCTGAAACGGCAATGAACTATCCAGAAGACGGGGAAAGTCAAACCCGTCCGGTGGCGCAAGCTGAAGCCTGGTTCCATAAGTCTCTTTTGTAATTAAACAACGTTAGCTACGGAACGGGGCCTGTTTCAGCCGCCGAGACCTTCGCAATTGCGTGGACAAGGCTGGACGGAACGGGATCAAAACAGGGGCCAAAGGCAAATGAACTTTCCAGGTCAGAAGATGAAGCTCGACAAGATGCCTGCCTCTTGGGAGGCTTTGACGGTTGCGGCATACGTGCCAGAAGCAGCGGCAACAAAAATCCAGAAAGCGAACCTGGACCTCTACAGGGAGTGCGTCGGACAAATACTCGAAGACTGGGAGATGCAGGTCCACGTCCTGATGATGCCCGAGATGAGGGGGACCAATCTCGTCTACACGGCCGATGAGGAGGAAGACATCGCGGCTTCGGTTGAAGCGATCACCGGGACTCAAGTGGGTGCTCTCGACATGATTGTCGTGATTGGGAAGGATCTTCTGGACCGTGAGGTCGGAGAGGATGAAATGCTCGAGATCGCAATGAACGATCTTGCCGTGCATCTCGACAAACTCTGGCCCGTGGCTGATCGCACGGCCGGCTGGGCAGGGAAGCATATTGGTTGGGCGGCTGTTGCAGCGACCATTTCCGGGGCACATGGAGTGCTTCGCCTGTTGGAACCTGCAGAAGCGATCATGGAGCGCATCCAGGACGCGGCAAACAGCGGAATGGTGGGGGAGATCAGGATGAAATCGGGCAAGATGGAACTAATGATGGAGCAGAATCGCACTGCATTCGAAGCTGTCAGAGTAATCTGCCGCACCGCATTCGATACCTACGGTGACTATCTGCCGCTTCCCGCCGACGGACGGCGAATTGCGGAAACCGCAAAAGCCATTTTCCTCCAGTCGACGGACTCGCTGCCTGCATCTCCCCGCGGCGTGCTATAAGGGCTAGACGCCCATTCCGAATTGAATCAGCATTTCGGTATGGGAGACGTCGAGCAAAACTTCTCAAGCATGTCAGACGACCGCCGTGAATATGTGGCGGCGGTCGCTGCACTTACCCGCCTCGACGAGGCGCAAAAGCATGTCTCTCTTTCCGGAAAAACATATGTTCCGTCCGCGTTGAGACGTGAGGCCATAGCCGCAGCATCGCTCGAGGGTGCCTTGGTTCGCCAAGAAGCCCTGTGCAGACTACTTGGCGACAGGTACGCTACAAACGCGGGGAGGGCGGCCAGGCTGACAGCCGACATCCACGATGCGATGAAAATGGTCATGGAATGGCCGACGTCGGCCCCTGACGCCGCCCTGATCATCCAGACGTTTTTTGCTTCTGATGCTTCGTCGGGAAGGTTGATGCGTCCCGATGTAACCTGGAGCCTTGAGGACGACGCCACCTGGATGGCCGAGGAGCTGTCCCTGCTCGCGGAAACCGCGGAGCCATGGACGGCCGGCGAGACCCTGAGAAGGATTTGGGTTTCGGGCCGCTTCTTCGGCACATCGCGCCGGATGGCCGCCATTGCAGCCATTTGGGCAGTCCCGAAAGGGTTCGGATGTTCGTTGCCGGCATTCGGCCTGACGGCACAATTTGCAACGGAATCCGAGACATTAAGGAATTCGTCACACGACAAGGATTCATGGTCAACACTATTCGCCTCCTCCATCGCTGCGGGCTGCTCTGAGGAACTCGTGAAATTATCAGACAGCCTTGCCGCAAGGGCCTCGCTTCTTGCCCTATGCCCTCCCGGCAGATCTTCCTCCAGTATCGAAGCGGCGATTGATTTCCTCTTCACGAATCCGGTGTTCACCGCGAAGCAACTGTCCGATAGCCTTGGACTGACTTCACGAGGCGCAAAAGTAGTGCTCGACAAGCTGCTGGAATCGAATGTGGTCGAGGCCGAGAACGTGTCCAGAAACAGGAAATACATATGCCGCCGAGTGATGTAGGGACACAACTGCAGGAGCTTGTTTCTGTTGGCCTTAAATCCGTCGGATGCGGTATCCAACCCGCTCTGGATGGAAATAGTCTCGTTGTCCGGAACATTCTGGTCGAACTCGGAGAGGAAATCTCGTGCTTTAGGACCGAAAATCTCGAGCAACCGTTCGCCACCTTTCCACCAGAATCCATTGACGCCGCAGCATCAACGATATGCGCCGGAATACTGCAGGGAATAGCGACGCGAGCGATCGAAGCGCGGTTTGCGGAATTGGAACAAGGCCATAGTGGGACATGACAAAGCGGAGGAGGTTTTTTCTGCTATGAGGGTCATCCGTTTCCTGCTACCCGCGATCATTTTGCTTTTTTGCTTGACCGCCATATCCGAGGCAGCGAGCTGGAATTCGACACGAAGCGCGATCGTAGCACTGAAAGCGCGGGGGCAGGCGATGAACGCTTATTCCTTGGCCGTCTCGCAATCGGTGAGCGGAGAAGACAGGTTCGATCGTGACTTTGTGGCGGGATGGATCGCTCTGCGCAGCCTCGGGAAACCCGATCTTGCCATCAAGCACTTTACCGAAATGGCGGCTGCCACGGCGTTTTTGCGAGGTTGGAAAAAGGATGCGGGCAAGGCCAAGGCAGGCTATTGGCTCGGCAAAGCTCTCAGTCAGGCCGGGCGAGCCAAGGAAGCTCAGACCATGTTCAACGCGTCGGCAGCATATGTGACGACGTTCTACGGACAACTCTCGGCTTCCGAACTTGGTCGCCCTCTGACGAGAGACATTGTCAGCCGTCACGCCGAAGACTACCCGGTAAAATCAGTGTATTGGCACGACAGCAGGGTTCGGCTGGAACTGCTGCATGCAGTAATCCGTGAGGAATCGCGCTTCAATCAGAATGCCAAGAGCAACAAAGCTGCCATCGGAATGATGCAGGTTCTGGACGGCACCGCTAAGGACGTCGGCAAAAACGCTGGAGTCAACATTGACACGCACATGATGCGTGCGAATGCAGATTACAACATCGCGGTGGGATCACGATATCTCGGCGAGCAGCTCGAGAAATACAATGGTAATCCAATGCTTGCCGCAGCCGCCTACAATGCAGGTCCCGCCAGGGCAGATGAATGGCTTCAGCAATTCGGCGATCCCCGTGGCGGGCGGGTCGACCCCGTCGATTGGGCCGAGAGCGTGCCATTCAAGGAAACGAGGGATTACATACAAAAAGTGGTCTCGGCGTACCTCGTCTATCTTGCCATGGGAGTTTCCGGGTGAAGTTGACGGCTCTGTCATGGAACCTGCACAAATGCAAGGGAACCGACGGAGAAAGAAATCCCGGGCGGGTTGTTTCCGCCCTGTCCGCATTTCGGCCGGACATCGCGATTCTTCAGGAGTGCGATCTGAAGTTTGGAAGAAAAAGAGGGCTGCTGGATTCTCGAGCGCTCAAACATGCAACAGGTTTGGAGCCGGCCGACGGGCCTGATTGCAGAGGATCACTGGGCTGGCGTGGCAACATGCTTTTGGTTGGCCATGGCATCGAATGCATATCCAGCACGCGCATGGACTTGCCTTCGCTGGAACCTCGGGGAGCAGTGATTTGGCGGTTGTCAAAGGAAGAAATCGAGTTTGACGTAATCGGATTTCATCTAAGTCTTGTAGGGACGTGGAGAACAAGGCAGGCAGCGACACTGGCAGCGGAAATCGCGCTAAGGAAGCCGGTCCCGACAATCGCCGCAGGTGACACAAACGATTGGTGGGCGAGGAGCGTCGCACTGCAGCCCCTGGAAGAATTGCTGGACACTAGAAGCGAACGTCACAAGACCTTCCCGGCAAAGGCACCATTGCTCCCACTCGACAGGATCATGGCAGGAAGAGGTGCAAAAGTGTTGAGCATATCAGCCAAACCCGTCTCTATCGCCTCCGATCATCTTCCCTTGATTGCGGAGATAGAGATAAAGATGCCTGTGCTTTCGGAAATAGCCTGATCCGAAAACTGTTACTCTTCCAGTTCAGAACCTACGTGGTTTATGCCTGCTTTGTGCGTCAGCGGACGCTGTAGGAACGATGGCAGGGGCTTTTCTTGCCCTCGCGTTTTTTTTCGCTGGCGACGTCTGTTCCTTTGCGGAAACGCTCTCCTCTACCTCCTGCCGCGCAGCCGCTCCGATTTCGGGGTATGTTATGGTCACCGAAGCAACCTTTTGTTCGGGCACGGCAACTCTCGGCTTGGCGGGTTTCACCGCCTTTTCCTCGATCTCTACAAGCGCCAAAGCAGCGGAAACTGGATCGTCGGCTTTGGTAGAAGCGAAAGCAGAGGACGGGGCAGCCGAAGCTGCAACGCCGGGGATTGCAGTGGACGCTGGGGGAGTAGACTCCAGGCTGGCCACCAATTGCTTCAGTTTGGGATGGCTGTTAGGATCGGTATTGGCTACTTCCTTGGGCTTTGTTTCACTTGTGGGGACTGACGGGCTATTGGGATCGAGTCCGCCAGCAACAAGAATTTTCTTGATGTCGCCTGTGATCGCGTTGTCTTTCGGACTGGAATAAATTCCTTCCAAAACGCTGACCGAAGTCTCGGATTTCATAGATGCGCACCCGGCGAGAGCGACTGCCAACGCCACGCAAACGGATCCGCTAAGGAATCTGTGTGCGTTCATCTCAATGAAGTTCCTTTGAGTCATCACGAGGAAAGGGTATTCCGATCCTCGAAACCTTGCAAGGCATCAAGAGCCCTTCTCGCTTGTCTCGTTCTCTGGCCGGACTTATCCTTTTAGAAAGGATTGGAGGCCACGAATGAAATCACGTACTGCATTGGCGATCGCCGCACTATTGGCGGCATCAGGATTTGCGCAGTCGGCTGGTCTCGAACTGAAATACGCTCCCGTGAGCATCAACGACAACTTGGCGAAATCCATCTGGTCGGACGAGGTTCCAAACGCAAAACCCTTCGGGAACGGAGAAACCGGTGCCTTCGTTTCGATGGGGCGTGTTGACCTCGACGACGGAACTCGCCTTGTTTTCTCGCAGCTTTTCTCATCGTGGCATTGTTATGCAGGAACCTGCCCGTACCGGGTCACCGACCAAAAGGGGGAGCTCCTTTTTGACGGCCGCGTGTGCAACTTGAGGGACACCCACCGCACGAATGCAACCGGGACGATCCTCTTCGCCTGCAACGATCCCTTCCCGATCAAGAGGCCGTTCAAATGAAACAGTTCCTGCTCGCGTCGGCGGCTCTGTTCCTCATGGCTGTTTCGGCCTCGGGGAATGAAGTGGTTTCGGAAAACACATGCGAGTACAAGGACGTCTTGTCCCGCATGGAAAGCGGCGGCGATTACACGGCCGTGAACCAATACGGATATGCCGGACGCTATCAGTTCGGAGAAGAGGCCCTGATTGACACGGGGTATAAGAAGCCCGACGGTTCGTGGTCTGGCCGAAACGGGGTTCACAGTCTCGAAGACTGGAAGAACAACGCGGCGGCCCAGGAAGACGCCATGGATCGCTACACCAAGATGATGTCCGATCGGCTGCAGAACATGGGTATTTCCCAATATCTCGGCCAATCAATTCCGGCATCGAACGGAAGCGGCTGCGGCCAGGCACTCTCGATGGTCGGAGCCTCTGCGGCCGCCCACCTGCTCGGGCAAGGTGGGGCAATGGAATATCTTAAATCAGGCGGGTTCTGCGGAAAGAAGGGCCAGGTATCTCCGACAGGCTATGTCCTTAAGGAAAACACGACCGACGGGAACGGCGTCTGTGCCTCAAAATACATGTGCGCGGCATCCGGATGCGACGTGATCCAAAAAGACATGTCAAAGGAAACCTGCAAAGTCACGATGCCGATGATCGAGGCAATCAATTGCAGCAATATGCCGGCCAGCGTGCGAGGTTTCTGTCAGACATACCGCCCGTATCTCATGACCCGCGGCGAGTGCGAATCCGCAGAAGCCATGTCGAAAGGGACCCAAATGGGACCCAACAAAGAAGCTTGCGAAAACCTTTCGTTCGGTCCAGGGACCGGAAGCTGGTCGTTCGTGCTTGCTTGCTCTTGGGCATCAGATTTCGTGGCCGATCAGGACGGCAGAGCCAACCCGAAGGGACCGGTGTCGGATCCTGAATGTATCAGGAAGCTGGAATCCATGGGTGTTCAGTACCGCGTGCTTGGTACGATGCAGAACGGTTCCGCGAACGGATACGCCTGCACGATCGAAAACGCCGTGTCCGTGAGGGGCAGCGTTGTCGATTATGGCGGTTGGAGGACGATGACGTGCGACATGGCCTTGGCCATGGCGCAATTCGATCGGCAGGTTTCCTCGCTCGGTGTAACGGCATACGAAGGGATGGGGTCTACAGTTGCTTGCCGCCCCAAGCGGGACGGAAGAGGCAATCTTGGCGGCTCGCCTTCTGAGCATGGCCTTGGCAGGGCAGTGGACATTCCCAAATTCAGGATTGGTGGCAGAACGGTGTCTGCAGGTGCCCTCCTGCAGCCCGGCACGCCTGACGGGCAAATCATGTCCCAGATCAAACAGAGCGCCTGCGGCACCTTTAGAGGTGTCCTGTCGCCGACGTACCAGCACTATATCGGAGTCTATGAACATTTCCACGTGGAGTGGGGTGCGCTGAACGGAGTTTGCAGATGATAAGGCGGGGAATATTGTTCGCAGCCATCCTTTCACTCGGATCCGTGGCTCCGACGATAGCGCAGGAAGGCTTGCCTGGTTCAGTTTTCCTTCCCCCAGCCGTCGACTTGGATTTGCCGGGAGGGGAAGTGGAAGTCCAGTCCGACATAGAACTGTTCCTGAAGGCAGGGTTTACAGCCCCGGAATTTCGGTCATACGGCGACACCGTCGATGGCGCAAAACGTGATTTGATCTTTCCAGACTACGAAGCCCGTACTGGCAAGAAGGCCGACTACGGGCTGGTTGAAATCGCTGCAGCCAATCTGACGGGCGGAAATTTCAACGACATGATCGTGATGAGCCATCTACCAGGCGATTGCGGGCACGATGGATGTCTCGTGCAGATTTGGTCAATGGTGTCCGGCAAATGGTTCAAGCGTCTGGAATTCACGGCCACAGGTGTAGCATGGAAACCCGGACAGAACGGAACACTCACGCTCGCCGCCGTGGGCGACAACACTGTTCCCAGCTACCTTTTTCTTTGGGATGGCTCGACATTTTCCAGGCTGTAGTGAACAGTTTGCACAGAACTAAAATGGAATGCATGCGAACCTGAGGAGTGCGATGAAAATATTTCTCACGGAAATCATATGGGATACGGACGGCGAGGAGGTGGAACTGCCTACCCAGCTGGAGATTGATACGGCTGCAGAGGGCATCGAAGACATTGAAACCGGAGTGGCAGATTGGCTCGCCGATCGTTATGGTTGGTGCGTGACCGGGTATACGCAAGAGCTCGCACCGGAACTTCAGCAACCTGCTCTTTGAGGCGATGCAAACTCAACAAAATGGCCCCGCCGAGTTTCAATCGGCGGGGCCATTTTGTTTTGGGGCTTCCTCGTTCAGCGTAGGAAAGCCGGGGGGACAAACGATCCTTTGGCTGGCTTGGGAGTTTCAGCGGGACGGGAGGCATTCTCTTTCGGCTGCTCGGCCGCCGTTACTTCGTCATCACCCTCGTCAAGGAAGTTGATGTCGGTAATATCCTCTACGATCTCGCCATCATGGAGCGGCTCCCCTTCCAGAGGAAAACTCGCGTCGTCGGAAATGGCCGGTTCATCGATCTCAGAGTTATCCTCCTCGGAATCAGGCCCCGGGCTTTCTGCGCCAACCTCGCCTTCAACGGTGTCAGGTTCCTGGACGTCATCCTTGGTTTTCGCCTCAGCATCATCCACAGCAGAAGCGGAACTCACATCTGTAGGATAAAGCGGCCCGGCGTCGCGGCCTTCCTCAATCTCGGTAATGACTTCCGAAAACCAGGAGGCCACGGCCTGGATTTCTTCGTCATTCCCGTTTTCAGGATCAGCAAGGAAATCGTTGATCAGGAATCCCCGGAAGTATTCCAAATCCAGCTCGGGTCCGCCCCCTTTCTCTGCTTCAGTACGCGCAAGGGCAAGCGCATTTGTCAGAATTTTTGCCGCGCTTTCTCCCCCAAACTGCTCTCCCTGATCGACAATACCGCGGATCAGATTGGCGATCTCCGATTCAGCCTCCGAATAATCTCGGGGGGCAGGGATTTCCTTGTTGCCTTCGTCCACCTTGATGGCCGTTGCAGGGCCGGAATCCTGCCGGGTTGGATTTGAGGAAGTTTCAGCCGATGCGTCGTCACTGCCGCGCTTCTTGCGGCGCTGTGATTTGGCAACCGACGTTTGCTGGCCATCCGACACTGCTTCGGCATCAATGACGCCGATTTCGGCAAAGAGCTGGTTCAGGTTCTCGACGGCCTTGCGCGCCTTCGCCTTGGAAATACCCGCGGCCTCGCATTTTTCGAGGGCTGCGTCGTATTCTGCCTTGGCGCTATCAACAGCCGCCTTGGCTTCCTCGAGCTGCTGCTTGACAGCTTCGACTTGCTGCTTGGCCGTTTCGACAGCGAGAGCCGCGCTGCCGGCATCGAGAATAAGTGCGCGAAGATCGTTCATTGGACACTCCTGTTATCGGGAAAGGACAGCATGCGGTGCAGCTTTGCCGTCGGCTTTTAAATTGAAACCATTGCGGAACAGGATTTCTCGCCCCGCAATCGCAGCATCGTTTCCTTCCTTGTGGGGGTCGCTCCCCCAACAACGGGGCAGCGAGTTCCAGGCATCATCATAGCCTTCAGCGTATTCAGGATGGCTACGAACTTTTTCATTCCGAATCCTCCTTTGACGCGCTGACCACCGTGACGTCCGCTTCGTCGAGATCTTCAGCACTTACCTTTGCAACGCTTACGATCTTCTGGCCTTCCGGAAGCTTGAACATCCGGACACCACGGGTGGCCCTGCCCGTCTTCCGGACATCCTTGACCCTGACACGGATCGTCTGCCCGCCGTCCGTCACCAAGACTAGTCCGTCATCGTCCGCGACCGTAAAGCAGGCGACCAAAGGTCCGGTGATGGCGTTGATGTTGGCGGCGGCGACACCTTTGCCGCCCCGGGCGGTCGTCCGGTACTCATAAGCCGAAGATCGCTTGCCGAACCCGAGGGCCGAAATCGTAAGAAGGAATTCTTCGGAAGATTTCATTTCCTGAATCTTCTCCGGCGAAAGCGTCACGACCTCTTCCGAGCCGTCCTCGTTTTTGATCGTCACGGAACCTCCTGCCTGATAGGCATCGCGTTCCTGGGGCGTGGCTTTGAAGTGCCGGAGGACAGAAGCCCCGATCACTTCGTTCCCGCTGGCTAGATTGACCGCCTTCACACCGACGCCATTGCGGCTCTTCACTTCACGGACTTCGTTGATGGCGAAACGGACACAAGCCCCTGCCTTGGTGGCGACAAGAACGTCGTCCACGTCCGAACCGAGAAGAACCGAGACAAGCCTGCCGTTCGGACGGCCATGCTCGTCCTCGAGCTTGATCGCAATCTTTCCGGCCTTGTTGATGCCCCAGAATGCCTTGGCGTCATTGCGGCGCACAGTTCCGAAGTCCGTAACGAACACAAGACTCTTGCCCTCAAGGTCTTCGGAGTTTTCCGGCATTGCGATCACGGCCGAGATAGTCTCGCCTTCACGCAGCGAGACGAAGTTGACTAGCGGCCGACCCTTTGCGGCTGGAGCGCCTTCCGGCAGTCGATAGGCCTTCAGAGAATGCGCGATCCCGCGGCTGGTGAAGAAAACCAACGGCGTCTTTGTCGTGCAGACCAGGGTGGTCAGAACGAAATCGTCGTCTTTCGTTTCCATGCCGTTGCGTCCCTTCCCGCCGCGGCGCTGTTCACGGTAGGCGGAGAGATCGGTGCGTTTCACATAGCCGGACTTGGTGATGGTGATGACGATGTCCTTGCGCTCGATGAGGTCCTCGTCATCGATGTCGTCCCAGTCTGTCGGTTCGATCACGGTGATGCGTGGATTCGCGAACTTGGCTTTCACTTCCTCCATTTCCTGGCGGACGATACCGTCAAGAATGTTCTTGTCGTTGAGCACGGAGACGTGGAAATTGATCTCACCAGAAATCTGTCGGGCGCTGGCCTCAATCTCGTCACGTTCCATTCCTGTCAATTTCTGCAAGCGCATTTCCAAGATGGAATTTGCCTGGATTTCCGACAGTTTGAAGCTCTCGGCAACCTCGTTATCCGGATCCGCTTCCGAAAGCAGGCGGGCGAAGTCACCTCCAGTGGGAAATTCCATTTCCATAAGACGGACGCGCGCGGTGTCGCGGTCAGGTGACATGCGGATCGTGCGTACGACTTCATCCACCTGGGAAACAGCGGCATAAAGGCCGATCTGCCTGTGAAGGGCGTCCCGAGCCTTGTTGAGCTCGAAGATGGTCCGCCGACGTACAACCTGACGCCGGAACGCAATGAATTCCTTCAGGATATCGATCAACGGCATTTCGACAGGCTTGCCGCGGGAGTTCAGCACGGTCGCGTTGTAGCTGAAGGCCGACACGAGATCCGTGTGCTTCTTCAATCCGTTCAGCACCACGGAAGGTTCGACGTCGCGACGCAACTCGATCACAACGCGCAGGTCCGCGTCACGACCTCCTTCGTCCCGGATGTCGGTCACGCCTTCAATGATCTTCTTTTCCAGAAGATCTACGATTTTCTCCTGGAAGGCCTTCGAACTGGAACCGTAGGGGAGTTCCGTCACGACGATACGGGACTTTCCACCCTTCATTTCCTCGATGACCGCCTGTCCGGTCATCCTGATGGAACCGCGTCCGGTGAGGTAGGACTGCCTGATACCACCCGTTCCCATGATGGTGCCGCCTGTCGGGAAGTCCGGTCCAGGCATGACCTGCATGATGTCATCGACCGTGGCGTCAGGATTGTCCATGACGAGAAGGCAGGCATCGATAGCCTCGCCCAGGTTATGGGTCGGAATGGAAGTTGCCATCGCGACCGCGATGCCCTGCTGCCCGTTCACGAGTAGGTTGGGAAAGCGAACCGGAAGAACGCGCGGCTCTTCCGTGCTGCCGTCATAGGTTGGTTGCCAGTCCACCGTATCTTTGTCGATGTCTTCCAGCATCGCATGGGCCAGGCGATGAAGCCGCGCCTCCGTGTAGCGCATCGCCGCGGGCTTATCGCCGTCGCGCGAACCAAAATTGCCTTGGCCGTCGATCAAGGGGTGGCGTTGGACCCAAGGCTGGGCGAGCCGGACCATCGCGTCGTAAATGGCGGAGTCGCCGTGCGGATGGTAGCTGCCCATGACCTTACCAACCGACTGGGCCGACTTCTTGCGTGACGAATTGGCATTGATGCCTTCTTCGAACATGCCGTAAAGAATACGCCGATGCACGGGCTTCAGTCCGTCGCGGACGTCGGGCACCGCACGGGACACGATCACGCTCATGGCATAGTTGAGGTATGCCGCGGACATCTGGTCCTCGACATTGACAACCCTGATCGCTTCTCGCTTGGTTTCCGGGGCCGTGTGTTCGGTCATCTCATTATCCTTTGCAATTCAATCCGATGTCGGGGCAGAAGGGTCAAAATTCGAATGGCAGTATCGTCCGTCCGTCAGTTGACGCTGAAGCCGGCGCGGGTGCAATCACGCTCTTCACAGTGGGGGTTTCCAAATGGTCTGTTGCTGGAATCCTGGCCGCCTCAGGACATGCCCCTGACACAAGCGAGACAGGGAACTCCTGAGAATTTTCGGGACCAGACACAAGTTCTTCGGCCTGCCGCATTTCTCCCGAGAATGAGGCACCGGGCGCAATCCCCAAAACGCCGTAGCTGACTTTGCCTCTGACCCTCGATGACTTGGTCAGGTAGAGTTCCGTGGCAATGATGGATCCGTTGGCACGCCCGCAAATCTTTGCCGTGTCTGCAAGCACCTGACCGAACACGGATCCAGTAGTTGTGACCGTGAGTTTTTTGCAGATGATGTCGCCACGGTAAGGCTTGTCGATGACGATTTCCGCGGACGGATCATTGATGAGCCTACCCCCTTGCATCGAAAACTCCATTGAATCCTTTGGTTCCTTTTCAAATCCTACGAGGCACGCCTAAGGCTGTCAACATTATTGAAGGATTGGTTTCCGTCGAAATAGGCGAGAGCATCGGTCGAATCCATTCGCAGCAAGAATTCGGGACCGGGCGTTACCATATTTGAGGGCTTTGAAGGCATGCGGCCCGAAGCAGCCATTATCGACCGGGCCACGGCACGGGCGAGGAGAGGTGGTACAGAATTCCCGACTTCTCTTGCCCCATGCCATTTCGTCCAATTGAAACGGAACCAATCCGGATAAGAATGGAGCCTCGCCATTTCCCTTACGGTGATGCAACGCGGATAGAAGGGATGAATTGGCCTGGCGGCGGTAAACGCTCCGCGCTCCCGCCCGGTCCCGGCACGCAAAGTATTGCAAACGCCTTCTGGATCCAGCCTCAGGAATCTTGATACAGGTTCGACCTTTCCGGGTTCGGTTTCCGAGAATCGGCGGACCGTCGTTTCATTGTGAGCGGCCCTTGCGGACGAAGACAGCACTCCGGCAGGTATTGGTCTGGGGGCGGAAAAATCCTCAGGATCGTCTGCGAGGCCGCGCAACACGGAAGCATAGGCGGAAGGTTTGCCATATTCTGCCTTCACGGTGTCCGTTCCGAACAACTCTGGGAAACGGCCTGCGTCCGGCAGATCGCCCAGCGCATCGGCGACAGTCGGGCCTGCAGGCAGACCGGAGATGGGCTTTCTTGCTTTGGGCGCATTGAACACGGGGTCTGGATAGGCGGGGAGGCGAAGACCCTTCTTTGCTCCGATAAGGAAAAGTCGCTCCCTGTGCTGCGGTACGCCGAAATTGGCGGCGTTCAGAACCTTCCATGGCAGCTGGATTTCATAGTCCGCTGCGCGGAAGCCTTCAACGACCTCGTCAAGGAAAGTCTTGTGCTTGCCTATGGTGAGGCCCTTCACATTTTCCAAGACAAAGTAATCGGCGTCGAGTTCTGCCACCAGACGCATGAAATGACCGACCAAAGCGTTTCTCGGGTCATCAAGGGACCTCTTGCCGATCATGGAAAATCCCTGACAGGGGGATCCCCCGACGACCGCAGTGACCTTCCTTTTCCCTATTCCCCCACGGCTTCGGATTTCCTCTGCAGTCAGCTCCTCTACGTCAGCACAAATGACGGCCGAAGAAGGAAAATTGTACTTGTGGACGGCACAGTGGACAGGGTCAATTTCGACAGCGCAGGCAACATCGAAACCGGCCTGCTCGAAACCGAGCGACATGCCTCCCGCACCGGCAAAGAGGTCAACACAGACAGGTCGGGAAGGAAACGCCATCAGGCCACCCTGACAGCCATGTCGTGGCCCGCCACGAAATCCTTCATTCCTTCCGGGTATTCCAGGACGACTTGAAGATTTCTGTCCAGCAACCTCGGCGAGCGGATCACCACCGTGGGACGTTCTCCGCCGGGGCCTTTCAATCCGGAATATTTCGAGGCATATTTCCGGGCTTGAGCCTCGAGGAGTCTTCGGGCCAGACGATTGACTGAATCCAAGCTGATCTCCTTGCCTCCGACCTCGAATCTCACGGGCGGCAAAGCTTCGACGTTCCTCTCATTGACGGTTTTCTGCATATCGAATCCTTTCCGAGGGGGGAATGAATCCATGATGCCATGAATTTGACAGAGGACAATGGAAAGGGTGGAGAAGGGGGAAATTACACAAAAAGGTCCAGGACTTCGGGAGGAGCGACCTCTTTGAAGCGGAGGATGAAAGCTTCCGCCGCTTCGTGAGGCCCCCATGGCTCGATATCGGCTTCAGGAACCGGATGCGCGGGTTCGAACGACCACTTCTCCCCCGTCCAAGGAAGAAGGTCCCGCCGCTCCCAAGCGAGCATGACGATGTCGTATTCCTTGATCAGCTGCTTGTCCTTCATCGGAACACGGAATTGTAACAGGCCAGCGGTCTCACAGCGTTTCTCAACCGTCTTGTAATCCGGACAAAGGCTCTTCAGGGGAGCGTTCATGTCACCGCATGTGACTTCCCCGACTTCGTGCATCAGTGCGTCGTATTCATAACCTGGAGGAACCAGGTAGCTCATGCGGACACAATGTTCGGCGACGGAATAAAAGACTCTCCGTTTGGTCCGTCGGTGGACGCATTGACCATTGAACCGACACTCGAAACCGAGGCCGTAAGCAACGTCCTCCAACGTCAGCCGGCTCGTGCTGGGGGACTCGAAATCGTAATAGGTTCCCGAACCAAGGAGGATGGTAGGCCCGACCACCCTGTGGATGGTCGCAGCCTGCCTCGCGATCGTATCCGTCCCGAATTCTTCACGCATCGATTTCCGCCATTTCGGAACGGCTGACGACAAAAGCCTTGCGGTCCGGAACATCGTCGCCCATCAGGGTGGAAAACAGTTCGTCCGCCCGTGCGGCATCGTCGACCCGCACCTGCAGCAGAGTGCGGGTTTCGGGATTGAGGGTCGTTTCCCAAAGCTGTTCGGCGTTCATCTCGCCAAGGCCCTTGTACCGGGTGACCTTGATTCCCGCCCGGCCGAGCTCCATGGCTTTCTGGTAGAGCTGGGCAGGCCCGAAGATCTTGAACTGCTTGCCGGACGCGTCGAAGAGAACGGAACCAGCCCCGTAAATGCTTCCCAGTTTATCCCGGCGGCGGAACAGGTTTGTTGCGGCGACAGTACCCGTTAGTGACGCCGGGATGACAAGGCTGCTGGTCACCCCGCGTTGCGTCCAGGAAATCTCGACGCCGTCCCCCATGGACCTACCCGACCACTTGGTCCGATCAGTGGACATTTCGAGCATTTTCGCGAGCCAGAACCCCGCTTCGTTCCGGTGTTCTTCCCAAGCATAGGTCTCGGGATCAAGGAGGAAACCGCCTACCGAAACGGCATTCGCCACGTCGGGATGAGGCACGTCATTCTCGATCGCCGCGATCATTTCCGCCTCCTCGGCGGCCGCAAGCACGAGTTTGACCAAGTCCTCGCCTTCGACGATGCCGTCCTTGGTCTGCAGCTTCACCCCTTCGAGGCCGGACGAAAGGAGATGCTTGTCGAGCTCGTCCTTGTCCAGCAGGTAGGTCACCTGGTTCTTCTTGGCCACCGAGAAAAGAGGCGGCTGTGCGATATAGACGTACCCGTTTTCGATCAGGTCGCGCATGTAGCGGTAGAAGAGCGTCAAGAGCAGCGTCCTGATGTGCTCTCCGTCCACGTCGGCGTCCGTCATGATAATGATCTTGTGGTAACGCACCTTTTCAGGATCGAAATGTTCCGATCCGATCCCGCAGCCGAGGGCCGTGATAAGGGTTCCGATCTGTTCGGACTTCAGGATCCTGTCGATACGGGCACGCTCCACGTTCAGGACCTTGCCCCTCAGAGGAAGGACCGCCTGTGTCCGCTTGTCGCGTCCCGACTTTGCCGTGCCGCCGGCCGAGTCACCCTCGACGATGAAGATTTCGGCCTCTTTCGGGTCCCGCACCTGGCAATCGGCAAGCTTGCCGGGAAGAGACGCGATGTCCAGGGCGCTTTTGCGCCGCGTCATTTCGCGGGCCTTCCGGGCCGCCTCGCGCGCAGCTGCGGCCTGTGCCGCCTTCTCGATGATCTTTTTGGCGTCGGAAGGGTTCTCGTCGAACCAGGTCGAAAGGACATCCGAGACAACCGTCTGGACGGGGCCGGAGACCTCGCTGGACACCAGCTTTTCCTTGGTTTGCGAGGAGAACTTCGGGTCGGGAACCTTGACGGAGACGACCGCGGTCAAACCTTCACGGATGTCTGCCGGATCGAGAGGCGTTTTCTTCTTGGATGATAGATTGGCATCCGCATACGCCTGGACCGCGCGGGTGAGGGCGGCGCGGAAACCCTGAATATGGGTGCCGCCGTCCTTCTGGGGGATGTTGTTGGTAAAGCCGAGCACGTTTTCCGTATAGCCGTCGTTCCATTGTAGCGCGACATCGACGGCAATGACGATTTCGCGTCCGCCCTGGTCGACCTTCCTTTCGCCCTGGCACACGATCGGACGTGAAATAAGCGCGTTCCGGCTCCTGTCGAGGTGGCTCACAAAAGCCGAAACGCCCCCTTCGTAAAAGAGCTCGACGGGATCCTTGCCGGGCGTGCGACGGTCATGGAATACGATTTTCACCCCGGAATTCAGGAATGCCAGTTCCCGAAGCCGGCGCTCGATCCGCTCGGCATCGAACTCGATGGAGTCGAATGTTTCCGGCGACGGCGTGAACGTGACCTGGGTCCCGGTCTTGCGCTTGCCTTCGGCTACGACCCGCAGTTCCTCGGCTACCCTGCCGTGTTCGAATGCAATGAAATGCTCCTTGCCGTCCCTCCAAACGATGACTTCCAGGCGGGTGGAAAGGGCGTTGACTACCGAAACACCGACACCATGCAAGCCGCCCGATACCTTGTAGGAGTTCTGATCGAATTTGCCGCCGGCATGCAATTCCGTCATCACGACTTCTACAGTCGGGCGCTTCTCTGTCGGATGCATTTCTACCGGAATGCCGCGGCCGTTGTCAGTCACAGTCACCGAACCATCCGCATTGAGCGCGACTGACACGGTATCACAATGTCCGGCGAGCGCTTCGTCGATGCCATTGTCGACGACCTCCCAAATCATGTGATGCAGGCCAGACCCGTCACTGGTGTCGCCGATATACATTCCCGGACGCTTGCGAACGGCGTCCAGCCCCTTCAGGACCTTGATCTGGTCCGCGCCGTAGTCCTCCGTCAAAGCAGGGTTGTTAGACGACATAACGAATCCTTCTCGCTGCAACAATTTCCTTAAGGGTGAATGCTGCAATCCGAAGTGTCAACATAATTGCAAGGAATCGCAAACGGGCTTGACATGCGCATCGTTATGTCTGTAGATGAGAAACAAGCGCATGGCGCTCGGTGAGAGGCTGAGATGAATTTGACTGTCAGGACATGGACGTGTTGGAGAACCTGCAGGGGGTCCCCTGAAGGTTGCACGCGTTGTTGCATGAACTGACAACAACACTCTCGGCAACCGAAAGAGGCCCCTGACGAAAGTCACGGGTCTTTTTTGTTGCCCTATTTTCATACGTCTATGGTGTAACGGTAGCATTAGGGTCTCCAAAACCCTCGGTCCCGGTTCGAATCCGGGTGGACGTGCCAAAACAGGTCGGGAGAAGGAAATGGTCAGACCGTTCGAGGATCTTCTGCTTGACGAAGACGCTACTGCGAAAGAACTGGAGGACGCGCTAAAACAAAGGAACGCTGAAATCGGGCGCGTCTGGACAGGAATCATGGATGGTTCGATCATCCTTGAACTCATGGAGGACGACGAAAACTAGACGCCGATATAGCTCAGTGGTAGAGCAATGCTTTCGTAAAGCGGAGGTCGGGGGTTCGAGTCCCTCTGTCGGCACCAAGCTGGAGTAGCTCAGCAGGTAGAGCAATCGCCTTGTAAGCGAAAGGTCGCAGGTTCAAATCCTGTCTCCAGCACCAGTTAATCCTTCGGGCAATAGCCACCCCTAGAAGGAAATATGAAAGGCCTGATGGCGGAGTGGTTACGCAGCGGTCTGCAAAACCGCGCACCCGGGTTCAATTCCCGGTCAGGCCTCCACGGCCCCTTAGCTCAGCGGATAGAGCAACGGTCTTCTAAACCGTAGGTCCCAGGTTCGAATCCTGGAGGGGTCGCCATTCCACTTGCCTGTTTCCGTCAAGGGCCAAACAATATCTGGATGGAAAAGCGAACCCCAACAAAGGAATTTGGGTACGTTTATGTGCTCTCGAATCCCGCGATGCCGGGCATCGTCAAGATCGGGCGGACGATGCGGGATCCGCATACCCGATTGCGAGAACTGAATTCAGCCAGCGGAGTCCCGGTGTCCTTCAAGATTGAAGGCATCGTCCGCACCCCCAAGCCGGTACTGACTGAAAAAAACATTCACGACCGCCTGCATGGTCTTAGGGTGAACAGGAAAAGGGAGTTTTTCCGCATCCCTGTGAAGGATGCAGTCCTGATTTGCAAAGTGGCGGCAGAAGAAACCGGGGGACGTTTCAAAAGGGCTGGACGGGGTCAGGAGAAAAAGAGCCGACATAGCACGAGTTTCCGGAATTTCTTGTCGTCGGCCCTCACTGGAGCCGCGGGTGGCCTTTGGCTGCAAAGCTTCGATCAGACGCTTAGCTGGTCATGGTGCGTTCTTTGCGTATTCTGCATCCTGACCGGCCGCCCGAAAGAATTGTCCGATTTCCTCTCGATCCCCGGAAAAATCGGACTTGCAGGATTGGCCGCAGTGGCTTTGGCGGTTCTGGTTCCGGCATTGCAGCCGATCCCGTCGGCCATTACCCAAATATCCGGATTGTTGCAGCATCTCGGGTTCCAATGACATGAATCCAAGATCGAAAGCCCATCAAGTGGCTTGGCTTCCCCGCACGGAAGGAGTTCCAGTGAAGACGATCACGATCTACGACGTGGACGGCAACGTAATGTATGCCCGGGAGGCTCCCTCCAGGAAGAGCCTGATCGAGCAGCTTATCGCAGAGGGCAAGACTCTGTCGCGGGCTAACCTTGCCAACGCAAATCTCACCCACATCGATCTGGAAAAAGCAGATTTCAGTTACGCCAATCTGGACGGAGCCGATCTCCGCGGAGCAAACGCCAACAGAGCCAATTTCCATGGCGCGTCCATGAGAGGAGTTGCCGCGTCAGGGATGACAGGGACCTATGCCGATTTTTCAGGTGCCGACATGTCCAGGCACCCGGGAAACAAAAACTTTTCCAACCTCTCTGGAGCGGTCCTGACTTATGCGAAGTTCGATCTTGCGAATCTCGCAAGGGCCGACTTCACAGGCTGTTCGATGTCCTCCACATCTATGGTCGGCGTCATGGCGTTCAGGGCCAAATTCAGGCGCGCTACCCTCCATAACACGGACTGGATCGACTCCGAAACGACTGGTTGCGATTTCACGGAGGCCAAGATGTCGCCCACACTGCGCATCTCGGAAAGACACCTTCCCGACCGGACTTGGGGAGCAGCGATCGTCGGCAACAACCTGAGCAAGGCAGACATCGGGCTCGGCAATGACGGCTTCGCGCGTGACAAGAGGATTGGCACCATCATGAAGACGACCACATGGGGAACGCTTACGGCGGGCTTCTATATGGCCGGCATGTACCTGCCGCTCGACGCCCCGGTGGAATTCATGAAGGGTACGTTGGGCACCGGAGTGTCTTTTGTAGCGCTGGCTGGAGCTTTCGCAATCCTGCACGACTACATCGAGGATTTTTTCAAGGACGGATTGTTCGAATGGGTGTCCGACTTGCAGGTGAAAATTCGCCAAGGCATAGCAAAGGCTGTCAAAAGCGGAAAGGCATTGCACAGCTTGGCCGTTGCCTTTTTATCGGAGAAACACGCGGACACGGTGACCAAGGCCATCAGGGATCCAGAGAAGTCGATTTTCCAAAGGATCAAGGCGACCATCTGCGGTGAAATTGAAGTTGTCATCTGTGACCGGAAACGGATAGCGGAGGCACTTGCACGAATCACAGACGCACAAGTCGGCCGCTTCCGCAAAGACGCCGACCTGGTGATCAGCCGTATAGGCGAGCATGATGACAGCCCGCGAGCTCTGGTGCTCAGGAAAGACGGTACTTCCGAGCTTATCTGGAACCGCCCGGGGATTGGTCAAGCATCACTGAGGTGGGACAAGCAAGGAAATCAGACAACACCATCCCCAACGGGTAATTGGACGATGACAAAAGGGCGGCGCGAGGACCTTATGGACTCGTTCATGCGGCTCATTATCCATGACAACGAACTCCATGTCGTGGACTTTGACTCAACGACCCATGCCGTCAGACAGGGGAAAGACGGTTCGATAGTTGTCGTAAGGCGCAGCAACGGACGTCTAAGCAATCCGCACGGTCCGATCGTCTATACTCCGGACGACGAGAGCTTGTGGAAACTCGATTCATTGCCCGACAATGAAACGGAACAGGTTTGCTCACAAAATTTGCCGACCCCATAGTCAACTCAGGAGAATGCGATGAAAGAGCTTAATTCGGAAAATTTTGCATCGGAAACTGGATCGTCTGCGCTTGCATTGATCGAATTCATGGCTCCATGGTGCGGGCCGTGCAAGAGCATGGAGCCACATCTTGAGGCGATCGACGGCAAGCCAGCAGCCGTCTTCAAGGTGGATATCGACAAAAATCCGGATCTGGCCTTGAAATTCGGTATCCGCGGTGTCCCCTCCATGATCCTCATGAAGAACGGGGAAATAGCGGACATGAAAAGCGGTGCCCAAAGCGCGTCCCAGCTGTCGTCATGGATCAGGCAGTTTGCCTGATCTCACGGACGAGGAGGGAAAACACCATCCTCGTCCGCTTTCGGTAGTTTCGGCAGAAAACCAACCCGGTCCCGATAGCAGAACGGTGCCCCGCCCATATCTGCAAGCCCCAATTCCACCTCTACCCGGCTCTGTTCCAAGGACTCCTGCAACCCCTTCTTTATCAGTGCCGACGGCAGCACAATCTTGTCCAAATCCGGACCGCCCCTGCCGTCGAACTCATGCGCTACGCGCCAATCTTTCCGCATGATGCGGATGATCTCCAATGCGGCCGCGTCAAGCCGCCCTGCCGCCCTCTCGAGGCGCATCATGTAATCCGTTTGGTGCTTATGATGGAAAACCGTCTCAAGCCCTGAAAGCAGGTCGATCTCCTGCTTGTGTTTCAAATAGACGCTTTCAAGCATCGCGGCCAAAGCCAACTGCCCCGGGCGCAGTTCATTAGGCCCGACGTAGGTCTTTACCGTCCAGGCAAAGAACTTGCCGTCGTCAGACAATAACAGGGGATGTCCGGTTTCCCTTGGCGGAACCCATCTTTCGAAATGTTCTCCATCCGTACGTTGGACAGTTAGCGCAGTAGAGATCGAGCCATGGGTTTCACAAAGAAAAAGACCATTTTTGTAGGGTATGGGAACGCTTCCATTGCTCCAGTTTCTGACAAACCGGGAAAGCAAGATCGCTAAACCTGTCCTGGACTTTAGATCGAGCACAGCATCTGTCACGACCTTGCTTTCGAGTTTGATTTCGGCACCCCTTTGGATGAACCGCTGAACGGCATGGTAATTGACGCCGAGGAACGATTGGCGGAGTCCCCAACAAAACCTGTCCTTCTTTACGAAAGCATAGCCGACAATGTTGTCGAACTGACAATCCTCATGGTTTGCGGCGATCTTGTTGGCGAACGCAACCTCCAGAAAAGATTTCCTGGCTGAACCAGGGACGACAAGGCAATTTACGGAATGAAACCTCTCGCTCTGCGCGTTCCCATAGCCTTTGAGGGTTCTTGCAATCCCACGGAAAGCAGAAGGGTCGAAGCTTTTTTTCCTGGCCGATTTCAGGATTGTTTCGATACAGAACGCTGTTATTTCGGTGTCTGGCGACGGCATGCCATCCAGGCCATTGACGAACAAGTCTCCGCTTTCGCGCATTGCTTGCCTGAATAGGCCCCGCGCCAGGCTTTTGTCGATCTTGATATCCGACATCCCGCACCCCCTAGCCGAAAGCTAGATATGCCTGATTCAGGAAACCCCGGCAATTCCGTTCCTGCCTTTTTTCCCGAGCGATTACGCCGCTTGCAATGTTGCCGTGGAGCGGGAATTGAATTCTTCTGCCAGAAGGATTCCTGCAGCTATCATCCTCGCGTTTGCGATGGCCTTGGCCGAGGCTTCCTTGCCTGTTGACGAATACAACAACCTGACTGCCCTTTCCGCAGCTTCACTGTCCTTGTAGGGAACGACCGATGAACTTATGGCGTCGGCTATCCTGTAAGGGTGACTGGAGCAGTCCCGCGAATGATCCCAAGCATCCTGGATGTCGGTGTCTGAAAAACCAAATCTGTACGCCTCTGCCTGACCGAGAACAGAAGCTGCCGTCGACAAAGACCGCGGACCCACAACGACCGCCTTCCCGGGACCTCCGGAATTGAAGACAATTTTCCAAGCGCCGTCCGTATTGTTGATTTCGAAAGACATCCCGCTCTTGAAGCGCAAGGATGCGATGGCTGCCCTAAAACCTCGCCCTTTCCTGGAACTGCGGCTGGACCCCGTTTCTGGCGATGCGCTTGCTGCGATCCCGCGGGCGGGATCGAAGAAAGGCAGCTTCTCAGGCGGGCGAAGGCCGCTGACAGCAAGGCCGACAAAATAGGTAAAAAGGGGCGGTACCGCGTTGCCTGCCATCTTGATCCGGTCGGAACGCGACGCTCCGGCGAACTGATATGAAAGTGGGAACGACTGGATTGCTGCGGTTTCCCTTACCGAAAGCAACCGATGACCACCCCTGCCGTCGGCCACGACCACGCTCTCCCGCGACACTTTCGTGCAAGTGGCCGTCATTGTTCGGGCGGGTCGATCCAACGGATCGGGGAAAGCCATATCATTGTAGATCGGATGGTTCGACTTCTTCTCCCGGTTCGTGCGTTCTTCCTCCCATGAGAGGGATGCGCCAGGCTCGTTGTCCGTCACCGATCCGACGCGTTCTCCCCAGACCGGATCAAAACCGATACGACAAGCTTCCAGAACCTCGCCGAGAGTGGGCGCACGCCGACCCTTCATAGCAATCAGCGCATCGCGGGGATAGCGCCCGGCAATGCATCTGCGCCTGCGCTGTGGCACCCCCCATTCTGACAGATCGAAATCGTCGATATAGCAGAACAAATCTGCAAAATCCGCCAGAGATCCTCCCGGAGCCAATTCGCTTCGAAGTATTCCGGCCAAACGCGGAACATTCTCCATGATCCACCAACGCGGGTTTTTCTCGCGAACTATTCGCAGGAATGCCCTTACGTCTTTCATGCCGTCTGCAATGTCGCCGTTGCCGCCTCTGTTTGCGAAGGAAAACTGCGTACACGGAGGGCTTCCCACAATTACTTCGCAGTCCGGGACGTTGGATGGATCAAGCTCCCGCACGTCCACAGTAGGCTCTTCCCTCCCGAAATTCCAGGCGCGGACTGAATTGGCGGCCTGCCATATCTCTCCGGACATGACAGCCTCATGTCCCGCAAGAGAGAGTCCTGTAGTCCATCCGCCAGCTCCAGCATAGAAATCCGCGAAAATCATAGCTTCATCCAGAAAAGAAGGATTCGACAAATCCATTGGGCACATCAACGTAAGGACGTGTCCAGAAAGAAAATCTGCTCTAGTCAACAATTGACTGAGAGTGCCGAAAATCGTATTGTCAACAAATCAGCGTGTTGACACGCGTTTTGATTTCGGAACCGGAAGAATCGCGATGGTGCCTGGGATACGACAGCTGCCGCCAAGCCGGCGCAACAAAAGACAGGTCTTGGGATGGCTTGACGCCCCCCTGGTCGAGGCCATTCACAAATATCGGCACAGGAGAAACCTGACGGCTCAGGAAATAGTCGCGGAAGCGGTTAACCGGGCTGTTGCGCAATTCGGAAGGAAGCCCATCTTACAAGTGAGCAGGGACCGCTATGTCCGACGCCAAAAGGCGGTTTCTCAGGTCCAGTCGGACGAGAACGTCCCGTCCAGAAACGGCAAACGGCGTTTAGCTGCCTGGTTTGACCAGAAAGACGTAGAAAATCTGTTCTCCTTCAAATCAGAAGTGGGGACAAAAGTAGAACTTCTTCTCGAGATCGGGGTGAAAAAAATCTTGGAAGAAGACCGGGCGGCCTAGCCCGGAAGGCATTCCCTGCCAAGTCTGGAATAAGAAGCCGGAGTGTCTATTGCAGCGTTTTCGGCTTCTGCCCACTCCAGAACTTCCGCGACGGCCGACTGGACGGCCTCTTCAATAGTCTCCCTGGCGTCGTTGTATGCAGTCTGCTTCGTCGGACCCTCATGTGGGAAACTGTCCTGAAGCACCGATTTCAGTCGGGCTTCGATCGTTTTGGTCCCGGTGGCGACAGCCCTCTTTGCGATGTCGACATGTTCGTACTCATGGGCCAGGACAGCCCTGAAGTTACAGGACCCGTAATCCAGTTCCTTGGCTACGTAGACTATCGGCGGCCTGCTGAACCCGAAATCGACTTCCACCTTGCGCAGGTCGGCACACCATCTGCCGGATTTTGTCTCTGAAAGTACAAAGGAAGCCCTGAAGCTGCTTTCGAAGGTCACCTGCGCCAAGCCCTGAAGAGTGAATCCGGGCACGTTCTTCGGCCCAGCCATCCGTTTTATTTCCGCCCTTGATCTTTCCGTTTCCACAACCGCTTCCGAGACCAGAGGAATTACGGAAATTGAGGCTTCAGAATTCATGCATGTTGCGGGTGAAGGGGAAACCGTTCCGAGGATTGAGGACCAAAGGCCGGCAAGGAAAAAAGATTGAAAAACTTGCATTTGGCGGCTGCCCCAACAATATTAATCCAGGTTCAACCAAGGAGTATCGGGCATGCAGCCAATCAACGCCAGCACAAAGGAATTCTCCGCAATAGACCAAGGACTCAGGGAGCACATGGTGGCCTTGTACCGGGTTCTAGGCACCGGGCTGCTTGCGACTGCCGCCTCCGCTTGGGTTACGACCGAAACCGGACTTAGGGAAATCCTAATCGGCAGCGAAGGTCTGACAGGACTTGGATATGTTTTTCTTTTTGCCCCCGTTGTACTGCTTCTCGTGGCAGGCCTCGGAATTGGCGGACGAAACCTGAAGACCGTCTACTGGCTCTTTGTGCTGCTGCAGGGACCTGGTCTTGCGCTGGCCCTGAATGGAGTGTCACAGGGGTCGGTTATCAATGCTGCCGCGGCCGCAGCCGCGATGTTCGGTGCCGCGAGCCTTTACGGCTACACCTCCAGAAGAGATCTTACCTCCATGGGGGCTTTTATGTTCATGGGCCTGGTCGGCCTCGTGATCGCTTCCATCATAAACCTGTTCCTGGCGAGTACGGCGCTGGACTGGGCGCTTTCCTGTATCGCCGTGGTGGTTTTCACAGGACTGACTGCGTGGGATACGCAACGCATAAAGGAAGCTTATGACCTTTGCAGTTCAGAAGATGATCTGGCAAACATGAGGTATGGCAGCGCTCTCAGGCTTTACCTGAACGTACTCAACCTGTTCCTGGCGATATTGAGTTTCGGTCGTAAGGAATAGGCATGCATTCAGGCAAGCCTGTCCCTGAGTTGCTCGTAAGCCTCCCTGACAGGTCCCGTGACAGCAGCGGGGATTTCAATCTGTAGCTCTATGATGAAATCCCCGCGTTCCCCTTCCTGCCCAAGGCCCTTGCCTTTCAATCGGAACCGTTTCCCGGAACGGGATCCGGCACCTACTTCGATCCTGAAAGCTTTCCCGTCCGGAGCCATGACTGTTTTGCTGCAGCCCAACGCCGCATCCCACACCTGAATTTTTTCCGTCTTCAGGATGTCCTTCCCACGAACCTTGTAGTTGCCGTCCTCCCTGACGGTGACAGTCACTTCGAGATCGATTGCGGCACCATCCCTGTGGTTGCTCATTACTCCTTTGTAGAGAAAAGTCTCTCCATCCATGCAACCGGACGGAATGGCTGCGTCCAGGGCAAAGCCGGGTATGGATCCGTATCCGTTGCATTCGTGGCATGTGGTCTTGTTGGTCCTGCCGCTTCCCGCACATTCCGAGCAGTCTATAGATGCCCTTATCATTCCCTCTTCACGGTAAGCAGCGATCCCCGAACCGCCGCACGATTGGCATGGCACCTTGTGCTGTGACCGGACAACACCTTCGCCACTGCATGAAGGGCACGTGCCAGACGCTCCGTCGATCTTTACAGACAAGCCTCGCACCGCATCCGCAAGGCTGATCTCGACGGTCCTTCGGACCACGCGGCGCTGCATCTTCCGGGCAGGATGGAGGAGAGGATCAAGACCGTAGCCTCGGCCGATCATCTCTGATGCCTTCTTGTACGCTTCCCGGAGCGCAATGAACCGTTCGACAGCTGTCGGGTCACCTGGATTTCGGTCCGGATGGCATTCTTTGGCCTTCCTCCGGAACGCGGCGGCAAGTTCCTCTTTGGTGCAAGCAGGCGACACGCCCAGCCTTTGGAAAGGATTCATGCCAAAATTCCATTCGTGTGTTGACACCGCAACGAGAGAAGTCCTTTATCTTGCCAAGGAAAGAAGAGGAGTACGCTTTCCATGAAAATGCTACCACCAGCGATCGCTTTTGCAATGGCGTTGACAGCGGGAGCCAATGCACAGGCACTCACCGAAGTTGACAGGCAGGCTATCATCAACGGCGTCGTGCAGCACTTCCGTGAACATCCCCAGGAACTCGTGGAGGCCATTCTCGACTGGCGGGAAAAGGAAACAGCGAAGCTCGCGAAACCAGCGCCTGTCCCGGTCACCGGCAATCCTTCCGGCGATGTCGTTGTCTACGAATTCCAAGACTACGGTTGTCAGGCCTGCCGAGAAGCAGGTTCGGTTCTTGACAGGCTCGCCGCAGAAGACGGAGCGATCAGCATCGTCCATTACGATCACCCTGTCAGCGGACAGGAAGCGGTTTCCGCGGCACTGGACCTTGTGGCGGCAAATGCAGCGGGCGGGGACTATGCAGCGGCGAGAAAGGTGTTGCTCGAAAACGGTGACGGGCCAGAAACCCGGACCAAGGCTCTTCAAGCCGCTGGAGTGGGGCCTACGGTTCTCGACAGAGCTGCGGCAGCGGAAACGCTCCGCAACAATCGTGACCTGGCGGCCAAGACCGGCATCGGTCAACTTCCTGCCGTGGTCGTGGTGTCGGGTACTCGCATGATTCCCCTGTCCGGAAAAATCAACTACGAGGACCTCCAGGCGGCCGTCAGCAGTGTAAGGAGTGATCCTTAGCTCTTTGCTGGGGTTCTCGCGGAACTTTGGTTCCAGGCGTAGAAGCCGAAGCCTCCCATGAACATCAGGGAGCAACCCACGGCAATTCCGATCACCCCGTCCGGCGTCCATCCGATGAGTGATGCCGCCACGAAGGTGAAGCCAGCAATGGATGCGGCAACAAGGCCGAACAGGGCTGTCTGTTGTACCAGCACTACCGAACCGACAAGCGCTGCCGCGCCGGCTCCGCCGAGAAGGAATAGATTGTCGATATATTTTCCTTGCGGCAGGGCTTCCTGATAAAAGGCATGCTGATAGGCAACCGTTCCGAGAGCCACGGCAGCAGCGGACAGCAAAATGACACGAGTGGTCATTGCTGGAGGATCAAGCCTGCGCAAGTTGCCGAGAAGCATGTAGAGGATGACAGTAACGACGACCGGAGACAGGAAACCGCCCAAAATCGCCACTTTCCCCCGCGGTGTAGTATCCTCCGGTTTCCACCTCTCGGGTACCACGACAGATGAGGCCGCATCTCTGATGTTGGCGATTTCCGTCGCCATTTGGATCCATCTCTGCCGAAGGTTTACCGACGACGGGGAAATGAAATCCGCGACCAGGATGCATCTTGGCGTCACCCTGATTTCCATATGGCCTACGGTCGCTTCCCCAACACCTTCAACGGTGGTCTCTTCGACAATGCGCCATGCAACGGGATCGTAAGGGAAAATGGCCCGTTGAGCCCAACGTCCCTCGCTCTCAGCCCGCTCGACAAGCGTATTGGCGTAGGACTCAAGCTCTGCGACGTGCTCGCTCCTCGAGACGTTTCCCACCGGATCGGCGCTCGCCATCGTGAAGTTGACGATGACCCTCGGATCGTCGACATGGGAAAACACAAGCGATCCCTCCCGAGAATGCGCTTCGACCGGCTTCATCCTGGTTCCGAAATAGGGTGCCTTATAGACAATGTCAGAAGGATTCATTGTGCAAGCAGCCATCGCCCCGGATGAGACGAGTGTCAGCATGGCAACGAGAAAAACAATGGCAGCGCGCATCCGCAATCACTCCGCATTTTGCCTAGCGATACCATTCTATGAGGATAAAATCATGCAGGTCGATAGCCGATAAGGATTCGTCAATTTATAGCCTTGCGAATCCTTGAGATATTATGCATGTTCAGCTCCCGAATCCATGAGGCAAGCGAGAATGACAGGAAAACGCCCTCCGGCGCTCAAAGGCTCCGGCATCTACGTTCCGGGAGCGATGCGCAAACCCGCAAATGTGCCGGCTGCCCAGGTTTCGCAGGGAGACCTTTTCGGCAGCATGCCTTCTTCCGCGCGAACAGCAGCGGTGGCGCAACAGGGAAAACTGTCATTGTCCAAATTGTCGTCCTCGTCGACAGAACCGCGTCCTGAAGATCGTGCGCCGCCCCAAAAAGGCACGGAATTTGAGGAGATTTCAGCGACTGTCACGCGCGCCATCTTCCTGTCCAAGGATGGCTCAGGCGTTTTCGGCGTCTATGCCGTCAAAGGGAAAAAGGGACTGAAAACCAAAATCACTGTGACCACTCCTGCCGCATTCAGCCAAGGTGACAGGATCTTGGCAAAAGGTAGCTGGAGCACCTACAAGGGAACTCCCACATTTCGTGCAGTCATGGCCATCCACGAAATTCCGAAGGGAGCGCGTGGCGTGGTAACGTGGCTGAAGACCAAGGCAGCTTCGGGCGTCGGCGCGGCCACCGCAGAAAAGCTTGCTAAACATTTCGGCGACCGGCTTCCGGAAATCATCGACAAACCCGAAGTGCTCGTTGAGGCAGGTATTCCCGCCGCGAAGGCAGAGGCCATCGCCGAAGCGTGGACCAGCAATGCGAGCCAGCCCGAATTGGTGGAACACCTCGGCCGTCTCGGGCTGGGCGAAATGACGATCGGCAAGATCGTCAAGCGCTATGGTGCCGCCGCACGACGGATCATTCAGAACAATCCCTGGGTGCTTGCCGAAACCATTTCCGGAATTGGGTTCCAGAAGGCGGACGAGATCGCCCGCGAGGCAGGACATCCAAAGGACAGTCCGAAACGGATCGCCGCGGGACTGAGATATGCACTGGAGGATAAAACTGGGCGGGAAGGACATTGCTGCCTGACAAGGGAGCTTCTTGTAGAGGAAGCGACACGCCTTCTCGCACTACCGAGGAATCTCGTCGAGGAAGGGGCGGACGCGGTCATTGAAGACGGGTCCGTTGTCCTGGACTCGGAGACCGGCCTCATCTACCCGAAGGGTCTCCACGAATGCGAGCAAAAGTTCGCGGAGAGGCTCATGCAGCTCATGGAGAACGGAGGACGGATACCCGAGCGCAAGGCTCGTGAAGCAGTCGAAGCTGCCGTAGAAGAAATGAAGGTCAACAGGGACGAGAGCCAGATCGAAGCCGCAGTCATGGCCGTATCAAGCCCTTTGTCCATCATCACCGGCGGACCGGGTACGGGAAAGTCGACAACGCAGCGTATCATTGTACGTGCTTTCGAAATGCTCGGGCTGGAAGTTGTCCTGGCGGCACCAACCGGACGAGCGGCCAAAAGACTTGCCGAGGTTTCCGGCAGGGGAGCCAGCACATGCCACCGCCTGCTCAGTTTCTCAGCTGAGAAGGGTGGCTTCGAACACGACCACACCAATCCCTTCGACGAGGACAGGATCATCATTGACGAATTCTCGATGGTGGACATCCGGCTCGGGCAAGCATTCATGGACGCCGTTAAGAAAGACGGCGGGGTGACGATCGTAGGCGACGTCGACCAGCTGCCGTCGGTCGGTCCTGGCCAGGTGTTGCGCGACCTGATAGAAGCGGGAGCCATTCCTGTTGCTCGGCTGAAAACGGTCCATCGCCAGTCTGATGACAGCGGCATCGTAGTCGCGGCCGCCCGCATAAATTCGGGGCAACATCCGACCGGAGAGGAGCGGCTGGACGGTTTTGAAGTCGTCTCGGACCTTCCCGATTCAGGAAGCCACGATGCCGTGCGTACAACGGTGGTCAGCCTCATGACGGAAATCCTGAAAGAAAGAGGCTTCGACCCTATTCAGGACGTCCAAGTGCTGTCCCCCATGAGGAAGGGCGAACTCGGCATTACACTCCTGAACGAAGAGCTCAAGGCCGCGCTCAATCCCGCCAGAGATGACGGAAGGAGCACCGAAATCCGGAAACGCGTCTTCTCGATCGGCGACCGTGTCATGCATCTCCGGAATGACTACGCAAAAAAGGTCTATAACGGCGAAGTGGGGACGGTTGCCCACGTCGGAACGAGGAAGAATGACGACAATCGGGACGAGCCATATATCATGGTCGATTACTCCGGGTACAAGGCATGGTACGGCCCCAACGACATCGACGATGTCGAACTAGCCTGGGCTGCAACCGTCCACAAAAGTCAGGGTTGCGAATTTCCGGTCGTGATCTTCGTATGCCCCGATGCACATCGGCGCATGCTGACAAGAAACTTGCTCTACACGGCAGTAACTCGGGCAAAGAAGCTCTGTATCGTCGTAGGACATGAATCTGCTCTCATGCATGCCGTCAGCACGGCTGACGTAAACAGCAGGTTCACAGGACTCGCGAAACGGTTGCCGCCTCCCGCGCCCGAACAGAATCAGGGCTTTTGGCCATCCATGTAGCCCTGTCGACATTCGGCCGACGGGGCTATACCTAAGCTGTTCGGAGATGACGATGCAATTGGCCTCGGGAAGGGAACCTTCAGGAATTCAAGTCCGCCTGGATGACGGGCGGATCTGGGACGGGTTCGAGACCGAGTTTGCCTCCGAATGTTGGAGAAAGCTATTTGCCGGCAAGCCGCGAACACTTGCTACCGCAAAGGACGTCTGGGAAATGTCTGTGTCGGGCAGCGAAATCTATCTCATAGCCCCGACCGCGCTCGAATTCGGACTCCACCCCTTCACTGAAGTGCACGACATATTGATTGAACACGACAACGGCAGGGTGCCGTTCGAACTCGCTCGCGGGCCGCGCAGTTACGATCCGGAGACAGCCGTTTTCATTCCTGACGCAGAATGGGGAAACAGGCAACGCAGCTTGCCTTCGACAATCCCGGCTCCGGCATCCATCGACGTTCAAAGTGCGATCAGCGGGGCTATGGATGCCCGCAACGGCGGAGAGATCATCCTTTTCGATGCGGAAGTAAAGGGCTGTACGCTCAAGGCCGTGGGATGGAGACCGGACAGGAGGCGTACAAAGGGTGTTTTGCTGTTGAGCCTGCATGGCATCGAAAGTTGCGCTATCGCCAATGCCAGGGAGGAAGCCAAGCTATTTGTTCCTCCTCCCCGCATCAAAAGCAGCAAGATCAGGGATTATCAAAAGTCGGCCGTCTATGCGTGGGAAAACTCTTTCCCCAAAGAGAACCGCTGGTTCGGCTCCATTGAGGAATGTCGTGAAGTAGGTGAGGATATCTGCAGCGATCTCGGTATCAAAGCGCCCGCAATTTCGCTAGGACCGCCGAGTCTCAAGAATTACAGCTACTACAACCGTTGGAAGGGAATCGTGTTCGCCCGTGACATGCTGAGCATGGGCACTCTCGTGCACGAGATGGCTCATCATGTTGTACAAGAGGAACAACCTCGGTTGAGGGAAGCAACCCATGGCCCCGTGTTCGTAGGGACTCTGGCCGGCATGCTTGCGAGATACTGTGGTGCAGACATTGAAGAAGTTCTTGCCAAAGCCGACGCGGCGGGATTGCACTTGGACCGGGACAGGGCAATCGAGATTGCGGAACGCTTCTCTTCCGGGTTGAAAATCCGTTAGCTTATCTGGCGATCACTTCCCCGATCTGCGTTGAAAGGTCGAAAGCGGACGCTTCGACGGTGTCCCACGCCTGCTCCATGGTCCTCTTCGCAAGAAATGCGGCGGCATCATCCCCTTCATGCAAGGCCGCAAGCAGCTTGGCCTTGGCTGCATAGAAGTCAACCACCGCGTCGGCGACCGTTCCCACGCCCTCGTCAAACGAACCAGCCTCGAACGTCGCGGGCGATGACGATGAAAGGGCCAATGCGCAATCCTGGAGGCGGGATACATTGCCCGCTGTCCGAAGCCCGCGGTCGCGGGCGGACAGGAATTCACGGTAGAGGTTTACGGCCCGCGTATCGTCTTCGTTGACTTCACGATCCATGGCAACGAGAATTTCCGACAATTCGAAATCGATGCATCCGAGGGAAGTGACAGCTTCCTTTGTCAATGTCCCGAAGTCATGAGGCAGAAAGGACGGCAGATAGCGAACGACGATTACCGCAGCAAAACAAGCTGCGACTACCGCTGCCGACACCTTGCCGCCTCTGAAGCCAATGATCCTGACGCCGTCATCCATTTCTTTGCCCGATGCTTGGATTGGATGTAGACATGGTCACACAGAGGAATCGAAATATGAACTTCAAATATACAAGACTCGACCTGGCTGACCGTTTGGTTTTCGCCGTCGGAGACATACACGGTTGTCTTTCGAACCTGATGCAGGCAGTGGATTGGTGCCGCGGACGTGCATCGGATATCGGAGTCGATCCGTTTTTCGTTTTCCTTGGCGACTATGTCGACAGGGGTCCAGACAGCAAGGGAGTAATCGAATACCTGACACGGCTCAGGCAAGAAGGAGACGTTGGCTTGGCCTGCATCAAAGGGAACCATGACGACATGCTCGTCAAGACATGGAAGGACCCAGAGTACCCGAGGGCCGGGAACTGGTGGGAACATGGCGGTCAGCAGACGCTGGCAAGCTATGGATGGAATCCTCTTTTGCACGGCTTCCCGGACAGCCTCGAAGACTGGATTCCATCCGAACACGTGGAATTTCTTGAAACCATGCCTCTCGTCGCCGAGAGCGCGAATCATCTGTTCGTGCATGCAGGCCTGCGTCCCGGTATTCCTTTGGAGAACCAAGATCCGGAGGACTTGTTGTGGATCAGAGGAGATTTCTACCGTGACACTTTCGACTACGGCAAACCAGTTCTGCATGGCCACACCCCCGAACGGGAAAATCCTGCAGATTACGGGTGGAGAATCGCGCTTGACGCGGGATGTTTCGCCACAGGAAGGCTTGCCGTTGCCGAAATTGCTCCCGGAACTCCGGTTCCTGAGTTCCATTTATTCAACGGTACTGGCAAGGAATATGACCCTCCGACGTTTGCAGGTCCGTGACAGCCAACCAATATGTTGACAACAAATCCTTTAGGATTCAGTATTCAATCAAGCTAACAGGTGTTCGGCATGATTGAAACTCCGTTGACGGTCGCGGTTTCGGCAAGATCTCTGTTCGATCTCGAGAAATCGCACAGGCTTTTCCGGCGCAAAGGGCTGGAAGCCTATATCGAACATGCACGAAAGCACGAGACTGAAATTCTCCAGCCGGGACCTGCATTTCCCATTGTGAAAGCACTTCTCGGGCTGAACAAGCTGGTGGGGAAAGGGGCGGTGGTCGACGTCATGGCGGTGTCGAGCATTCATCCGGAAGCTGGATTATGGATTGTCAACTCCCTCGAACACCACGGACTCGAGATTAAACGTGCTTCATTTACAGGGGGAGCACCGATCGTTCCATATCTGAAAGGCTTTGAGGTCGACCTTCTGCTGACTAGATCCAAGGAAGACGCCCAGGAAGCCGTGAACGCCGGCATGGCCGCGGCAATCATGTACAGCATCCCCGAGACCGACCTCGTAAGCCAAGACGAACAGATCAGGATCGCCTTTGACGGGGATGCGGTCATCTTCACGGACGAAAGCGAGAGAATCTACAAAAACCAAGGCCTCGAGGCATTCCTTGCGCATGAAAAGGCAAAAGCCAACGAACCTTTGGCCGACGGCCCATTTGCGAGGGTCCTGAGAATGATCCAGCGCATACAGACGATAGACTCAGGCGGCACCAAGCCCTTCCGGATAGCCCTTGTTACCGCAAGGGGAGGAAATGCTCGTGAACGGGTGCTCCGGACTTTCCGTGCTTGGAACATCAACATCGACGAGGTGCACTTCCTGAGCGGCTATCGAAAGGACCGCATTCTTGAGGCGTTCAAGCCGCACATATTTTTCGACGATCAAGATGTCCATGTGAAACCTGCGTCGAAGGTCGTCCCGTCGGCGCTTGTCCCTTGGAAGGCAGAAACCGAACCTGTGAGCCTTTGAAGCTCCCAAACTATTTTTCTCGTAGGAAAATAGTTTGGGAGAACATCACATTCCGGGGCGGCGCGGAGGAGCGAAACCCCGCATGGCAGGAGGCCTGACCCCGACAGGGGGGACGGGACGGGCGGCTGCCGGCACCGTCGATTGCCGGGCTTCCTCCGCAGGAGAAGCTTGCGCTGGTTCCTCGTCTTTGGAGGTCGCTTGCCCGACTTCTACTGCATCCTCGAGAACGTCCCTGTCTTCGTCATCCTCCATCGGGATCTGTTCATCTTGCGACGGAGTTGATGATGTCGCATCGGGTTCCTCGTCCGACGGGGAGACCTTCCCTGCAACCTCCATTCTTTCTTCCGTCACATCGGCCGCCGCGAAATGCGCAGCTGCCGCCGCTTCGGGATCACCCTCGAATGCGATCCCGAATTCGGCTTCGTCGTCTTCCCTGAAAGTCTCTTCAAGATCCGAAAGATCGAGAGGGAGCCCGCAGGTGGAAGCGGCGAATTCAGCGATCGTCCGGTAAGCGAGGTCGAGCCGTCCTTCGCGACGGTGCGTCTCAGCCGTCTTGATGACTTCCGCGCCATGGCGGCGGATCTTCGCCAGCTCGGCCACGGGTCCCATCAGGATGTCGAACGTCTGAATCTTGAAAGACCTGGATGTTTTGGGGTTCCCTTCACTGTCCGTGTAAGCCCTCTCTTCCCATTCACCCACGAGGTCGATCATGAAGCCACGGGTGCCTATATCCTCACCGGGAACAAGAAGCTTGTTCAGTTCGTGTGCCAAGCTTTCGGCCACTCCGGCATACGCGTGTGCTTGGGCATATCTGCCGCGGGTGTCCTGACCACGAATCCTGGTCCACTTGCCCGTACGACCGACACCGCCATCAAGGGTTTTGATTTCCATCACAAGCTTCATATTGAGCCCCGTCGTTCCTAGCTTTTCGTCCATATTTCTTGTCGTTCCAGCAAGATACCAGCCGACAGGTCTTGAAGACCCGAACAACAGATGTTTTCATGTCCTATGGGTAATCGTCCGAAAAGGTTTCGCCGATGAAAATGAATCCTTTCGCAGTCGCGGTTTTTATCGCGCCATTGCTGGCCGCATGGGCCGCGACGGCCGCAGAACACAAGGACTGGGAGACATTCGAGAAAGACGGAAAGTGCTGGGCCGCAACAGCTCCGACTTTTACCTCCGGTGCAGCCAACCGAAATGCCTATCTTTCGATCACGAATTTTCCGGAAGAGGGAGTTAAGGGCTCAGTCGCGATCGTCAGCGGGACGGACGAAACCGCAAAAGCTGACGTTGTCATCGACGTCGACGGCGCTACGTTCTCGGCACTTCCTTTCGGGAACGCCGCGTTCACCGCCAGCGGCAATCCAGAAGCAAAGCTCATTTCCGCCATGCTTCGCGGGCGTGAGCTCCGTGTCACATGGAACATGCCTTCCGGTGAGAAGGAGACCGACATCTACAGTTTGATGGGGTTTTCAGCAGCAAAGAACGCAATCGACAGTGCCTGCCGCTAAAGAACAAAGCGGACGCGCGGCTAGAATGGCACTCGAAAGGGTGCCATTTCTTTTGGGGGGTTATCATGGAATTCGTTTGCAGGGAAGAAGACGGGGTGACGACCGTCCGCCAATCTTCGCAACTTTCCGTGGGTCAAGAACGGAAAATCCAGCCTATTCAGGCGTAGACTGAAGCTTTATCCCAACAGGGAGCAGAGGTCCGCGCTGGCCGGGCACGCCGGAGCATGCCGCTGGCTGTGGAACGGTCTCCGCACCTATCGGTGCGGCAATTGCGGCTTGGAAATGGACCGCGACTTCAACGCGGCGCTGAACCTGCGCCGCCTGGGCCTTGCGGCCCTCGGACTGGAAGACGTAGGGCAGGCCATGCCCGAACGGGTCGGGGAAATCCGTCTCCCCGCCGACGCCTGTGGAGATTCCTCTGCCGGGGAGGCCGCATCCGCGGCCTTCAGGCATGTCTCGAGGAAGCAGGAACCGTCATGGATTAACCTCAAATGACGGATAGCCCAAAGCCAACAGACGCTTAATGGATTAACGAAAGGAGGGGGCCGATGCACGGCCCCCTCCTTTGGACACTTTCTGTTGCCGGGTGGTCCGGAACCCCCGCCTCGGCTTGCGACAGCCGGAGGACTTTGGGTGGAACCCTATCGCCGTCAGGCGGCGAGGCGGATTCCCGCGTAGTTGTCGTTGGCAACTATCAAACAGCCCGATAACGGCGGTACAATGCCGGGTGCAGCATACTGCCTTTCAACGTCCGTCTATCCCTTTCGCCCCCATCAAAACCACTCCCCAGGATGCTCGCCCGTACACGCGCTTGCATTGCACAAGATCTCTGACCTTTTGAGGCCTCCCTCGGCCAGGAGTGGTCATGGTGGAGGCGGCGGTATCGAAACCGCGTCCGGTCCATCTATTCCACAGCTGGTTTAGCACCATATCCGCCTGCGGCGGCAATTCCTTATATGCACTTTTCTGACAAGAATTTCAAGCGAAAAATCAACGCAAGGAAAACGCCGAGAAATCCATTCCGAATAATGGATTTAGGTGCAATCATTTCGACTGTGAACTGGGGAGAATCTGTCGTGCCAGACGTTTTAGCGCAGCGGGTCTATGAATGGGAGCGGGATGTGGTTGAGCCCAAATCCCTGAATTTTCTTTCCAGGGAAGAATGTCTTGAGCTTGCAGGGAGGGCCGCGCTGTTTCTGGGAATACCCGCTCCGAGTTTGAGGATTTCCAAGGCGGCTTCAATGCCATGCCGGGCCATCCCGTCTAAATGGCAGATAGTTATTGCCGGATGGGGAAGGACGCCAGTCACACTCCTTCACGAAGTTGCCCATTTGGGTTCGCTGAAAGCGGTGGCAAAAGGCGAAAATCCGCATGGACCCGCATTCGTTGCAACCGCCATAGCTCTTTATGCCCGCTTTCTTGGACTCGACGCGGCAAAACTGTCAGATTCTGCCCGCCAGTATGGCGTCGGTGTTGGGACACAAGCATTTGGTCCGGTAGACCGGACTGCTCGGGTACCTGATTTCAGTGACCTCGAATTTTGACGGCGATACCGTTCAAGATTCATCCTGGCTCTGAAGCGGCTTGAGGTACGGCCGTGTGAATTCCCTTTCTTCAGGAACTGTCGCATGGCCGTTCGCAATCAGAATGCCTTGTACAAAACCAAGCCACCTATGAGCCTTGTAGCCGCGCACGTTCCCCGATTTCAGTTCGGAAAGCATCCAGGCCAGATGCGGCAGGGACGTACCAGGATCGGGTTCGCATGAGGGTTCGTGTCCTATCAGGTAAAGATAGCGGTCGAGCACCTCCGCGGGAATCGTTCCGGAACCTGCTTGTCCGAATGCCATGAGATCTACTCCTTATTGTGACGAGCCGAGTTTGGCGCGGATGATGTCGCCGAACTCGGCTGCCGTTTTCGAACCGACAATTTTTTCACCGTTGACGAAAAACGTAGGAGTGGCGTCAACTGCAGCGGCCTTCACCGCCGATTCCGCGGCTTCCATGATCTCCTGCGGGTATCCGTCCCTGCCCATGCAGGAGATCACCTTGTCCAGATCAACATCCTCACCCATGACGCGATGGAGGACGGGGGCGATGTCCTGTTCCGGAGCCCAATCCGAAACCGTCAGGAAAAGCTCTCTCATGACAGGAACGCGGCTGTCCGGAGGCAGGCATGAAACTGCCATAGCGGCGGCTAGTGCTGACTGGTCGAGCGGAAAATGGCGGTACACCAGCTTAGCCTTTCCGGTATCGATCCATTCTTTCTTGATTTCAGGCAGCTCAATGAGATGAAACTTCGCGCAATGAGGGCACGTCAGCGAAGCATATTCAATGATCGTAACGGGAGCGTCAGGTTTTCCGAGCACAATTTCGTGCTTGGCATCCCCTTCAGGGGACCAATCGGCAGCCTGGACTGTCCCCACAAACGCAAGCACCGCCGCTGCCAATGAAAACAAGACGTTTTTCATTCCTCGACCTCTCCATACTTGGCCAGACGGGCTTCCTCGTTCGCCATTTGGTCGCACAATTCGTTCATCTCGATGCCAATGTGGCCACGAACGTGTTTCCATGTCACGCGCCGGCATGAAGCCTCCTTGTCGAGCCGCATCCAGAGTTCGAGATTTGCAACAGGGCTGCCGTCCGCCTTTTTCCATCCGCGGCGTTTCCATCCTTCCATCCAGGATGTCATGCCATCTACGACGAATTTGGAATCAGTGAAAACCGCTGCTGAGGCTCCGATAGGCAATTGTGCCAAGCCCTCAGCCGCGGCAAGCATCTCCATCCGCTGGTTCGTTGTACGCAGGTCCCGACCTCTGACGGTGGCGATCTCGCTGCCGTCAGAGGCATCCAGGACAATGGCGGCAAAGCCGCCTGGGCCCGGATTCCCTATACAGGACCCGTCGGACCAGACGTGGTAAGCTATGCCAGCCTCACTCATCGCTGCCCACCGAAGCGTCATCGTCCCCGGAACCGAGAAGGGCGTCTGAAAGCTCCTCCTTTTCCCCGCGGATTTTTGCCTCGATTTCAGCCGCAAGGTCGGGATTTTCCTTCAGGAACTCCTTGGCTTTCTCGCGACCTTGTCCGAGACGCTGGCTGTCATAAGAGAACCAGGCTCCCGATTTTTCGATGATGCCGGCCTTCACGCCGAGATCGATAATTTCCCCGGCACGGGAAACCCCTTCACCGTAAAGGATATCGAACTCGACCTGCTTGAAAGGTGCCGCCAGCTTGTTCTTGACGACCTTCACGCGCGTTTGGTTTCCGACAGTCTCCTCCCGGTCCTTCACCGAACCGATGCGGCGGATGTCGAGCCGCACGGAGGCATAGAATTTCAGAGCGTTCCCGCCGGTGGTCGTTTCGGGAGAGCCGAACATAACCCCGATCTTCATGCGAATTTGATTGATGAAGATCACCATGCAGTTGGAACGGGAAATCGAGCCAGTCAGCTTCCGCAATGCCTGGCTCATGAGACGGGCTTGCAGTCCGGGGAGACTGTCGCCCATATCGCCCTCGAGCTCCGCTTTCGGGGTGAGGGCTGCGACAGAGTCGACCACGAGAATATCGACTGCGCCGGACCGCACAAGCGTATCGGCGATCTCAAGAGCCTGCTCGCCCGTGTCAGGCTGCGAAATCAGGAGATTTTCGAGATTGACGCCGAGCTTGCGCGCATAAATTGGGTCGAGAGCGTGTTCGGCATCGATGAATGCAGCTGTTCCGCCGGATTTCTGAGCCTCCGCAACTGCATGGAGCGCGAGCGTAGTTTTTCCCGAACTCTCCGGGCCGTAGATTTCGATAATCCGCCCGCGCGGAAACCCGCCGATCCCCAAAGCGATGTCAAGGCCAAGGGAGCCCGTCGAAATGGATTCGACGTCCACCTTCGCCCCTTCACCAAGTTTCATGATCGAGCCCTTGCCGTAAGCTCGTTCGATCTGCTGCATCGCCGCTTCAAGGCTCTTGCGCCGTCCTTCGTTGTCATCGGCAGGAACTACGGCAAAGGATTTCTTGCTCATATACACGGTTCTCCATCATTGGGTGATGTGAAAGGATTCACATCCCCCAAAATGTTGACACAGATCGCATACCTTTGGCAATAGATGAAAGCGCTTCAGCGGCCAAAAACGGGAGTGCCGTGTTCGGGTGCCTTGAATTCGGGGGCGGACGACGCGACAGGGAGACCGTTTGTTCCAAAATGCCTGACGTGTCCGTCATCGGCGACCATGACATAGCCGTGCGGCTGCCCGTCTGCGGTAACTCTGGGATATCTGCCGGCAGGGAGCGAATTCACGCTGATATAGACGTCCTCCCCGATGTCGCGGTCATGTACAGACCATCCTCCTTTTGCCGATGGATCCATTCGGAGGACGAGATCACGTTTGGCTCCTTCCTCGTAAAGTCCGCCGAAAGAGGAAGAATGGTCCTCACCGAGTGCTTCTACCGCAACGTCCGGTTTCTTTTTAAGGTGAGTGGCTTTGAATTTCCAGGCATCCATCGAAACCACTTTGTTTGGGATACCGGGAGCGGCCGGAGCGAATGCTGCAGCTCCGCCTTTCGAAAGCCAGCGTTCCACAAGCCCGGACGGGCCGTATTTCTCGTCCGACCAATCGAGGCCCCGGGCTTCGGCCGCTCGACGTGCATTATCCCTGAAGGCAGTAGCCAACACATCATGGTCGAGACGTGAGTCGATTTTCTTGGCTTCCATGGATCTGGATTTCACAAGGATGGGCAGCCCGGGAACGAGTGCCGGGACGACACTTCTGTCTCCCGGCACTCGAGGTAGAACGAGTTCGATGCCGCGCTTCTTCGCTGCGGCAAGCATCCTCGCATCTTTCGCGGGATCGCCCGTGGCCTCGGCGAATTGGATGCCGTACCAAGCCTGGCCTTCGGAAACGGTGTATCTGGCTCTCGATGAGGAATTTTCCATTTCGAGCTTCATGGCCTCCCAAGACGAGAAGGCGTCACGAGGATCGGCCACACGGGAATTTTCATCCCGGCCAAGCTGCTCGCGCAAGGCGGACCTGAGCTGGAATTCGAGTATTTTTTCGCGGCTCAAAGAGGGGTCGACCTGTGCCGCAGGAACAGCCTTCTTGGACTTGGTGTCGACAAGGACGTTTGCCATGATGCCGTCCGGCTGCGAGCGGGTTTCAAGCCGCAGGAATCGGTCTGAAAGGTAGTTGACCAAGTCGGAAATCGTCTCCGGGACAAACTTCCTCTCTATATAGCTCGAAATCCGTTCCCGGGCTTCCTCAACCGTGAAAAGTGCGGTCTCACGAATTCGGGAGAAGGTGTTCTTTGGTTTCACTCCCGCAGCCGCTGTGACGCCGAAACTTCCGAAAGGCGAGGCGGGCGGCGTGTGGCTGGTGGTGGAACGAAGGCCGGCCGTGAAGGAATCCACGACTTTCGTGAATCGTCCCATAACGTTTCCGTACCAGTTGTCCGCCGTCAGCACCGCCATTATGACCGTCCCCAGACCTATGTGACCAATTCACGATACAATGCGGCCGCATCAAGCAAACGACGAGTCATGCGGCCCGGTCGATCGCCGCGTCGATGCGTGTCTCGGCAAGATGCATGGCCACCTTTTTGGCGACGCCCCAGATATTTTCGAAGGATTCAGCGAAGAGAACAATCTCCGCTTCCGACACGTCCCCCTCGTTCACGGGGTGTATCTGATACTTCGCCACCGCGCGCCACACACGCTGACCGGACGAAAGGGCCAATGTCACCGCCATGCCTGCCTGAGGGATCTCGATCCCCTTCTCGGTAGGGGTGATTTTGTCAGCCTTTACTCCGAGAGGGGCGCAGGCCACAGCCACAGCTTTCGCGAGCATTCCGGGATTGATGTTTTTCATATGCGCTTCCTCAAGTCTTGCCGCGGGAATCCTATCGGGCAATGATGGAATGGAGTAGCCCCTACGACAACGGCCGACATGACACATACATCTTACGGAAACCCGAGAGACAGCATGCCTCGCCATCCTGAATATCAGTACCTGGAGTTGCTTCAACGGATTCTGGAAACGGGAGATCGCAGAGCCGACCGTACTGGAGTAGGCACGCTTTCTGTGTTCGGGGAGATGATCAGGTTCGACTTGTCCGACGGCAGCTTCCCGGTTCTCACGACCAAAAAGGTCTACTGGAAGACGGCTGTAAAGGAGATGCTCTGGTTTCTGAGCGGGGAGACAAACATCCGGCCGCTGCTCAAGGAGAATGTCCGCATCTGGACCGACTGGCCGCTTGACCGCTATCGCAAGGCGACCGGAACGGACATCACTCAGTCCGAGTTCGAGCGGCGCATCCTCGAGGATGAGGAGTTTGCTGCCAATTGGGGCGATCTCGGCCCCGTCTACGGTAAGCAATGGCGGCGCTGGCGCGGCGCAGATGGCATCGAACACGACCAGATTGCGGCAGTGGTCGAGGAGCTGAAAACCAACCCCGGCAGCCGACGGATGCTCTTCCACGCTTGGAACGTGACCGAGTTGCCGCAGATGGCGCTGCCGCCCTGTCACATGGTCTACCAGTTCCATGTCGGTGGCGGAGAACGTCTGAATGCGCTTCTTTTCCAGAGGAGTTGTGACCTACTGCTTGGCGCGCCCTTCAATTTCGCTGGGGCGGCAGCGCTCCAGGCGATGCTGGCGCAACAAGCCGATCTCAAGCTGGGAGAGCTAATCTGGATCGGCGGTGATGTGCATTTATATCTGAATCACTTGGAACAAGCGCGGGAGCAGCTTCGCCGCGAACCAAAAGCCTTCCCGAAATTGGCTTTGAGAAGAAGGCCGGCCAGTATCGACGACTACAGGATCGAAGATTTCGAAATCACCGGATACCACCCCCATCCTGCGATCGTTGCGGAAGTGGCAGTCTGAGCCCAGATTGTCGATCCGTCCTCAAGCAGCTGTCGCGCAATATTGTGTCACCAACAAGACTGGTACAGTCTTCTGTTGGTCTTCGGAATCCGTCCTGTGATCGGACTGCCAACTGTGTCAATTTGAGGTTTCAATGGCTTCTGCACTCCAGAATGTCGAATTCAAGATTCTGAACCCAAAACTCATTGAAAGGGGATGGCTTCCGGAAAGGGCGACAGGAGGGGCCGCAGGATACGACCTGCGTTCCTGCGAGGATGTCGCCGTGACGCTGCATCCGCAGCAAAGCTACAAGTTCAGGCTCGGGTTCGCGATACATATTTCCGACCCGCAAATAGCGGCTTTGATCATGCCGCGGTCCGGACTCGGATCGAGGGGACTCTGTCTCGCCAACACCATCGGCCTTATCGACAGCGATTATACGGGAGAAATTTCCACTGTTGCACGCAATTGGCTCCCAGAGGGCGGTGATTCCATTACGATTGAACCCGGTCACCGAATTTTTCAGCTAGTCTTGGTCCCGGTAATTGCTGCAAATTTCGTGATGGTCGACGAATTTACCACCGCCAGTGACCGCGGTGAAGGCGGATACGGGTCAACGGGAACTTAGTCACTGAAGAAAACACCGGGATCGAAACCTTCAGACCTGACGAGTTCTTCCATCTTTATCATCGCTGACACCTCAATCTGACGTATCCTTTCCCTCGAAACGTTATACAGCTTCGATATGTCTTCGAGGGTTGCGGGGGGATCGGAAAGTCTTCTGAGGCGGATCACGGTGTTTTCCCTCTCGCTTAGACGCGAAAGAACCTTGCCGATGAGGTTTTCATATTTCTTTTGGACATCGGCACGGATGGCGATGTCTTCCGGGGTTTCTTCTTCGGACATCAGTCGATCAAGAAGGATTTCTCCTTTCGATCCGTCCGCTTCCATTTGGCTTTCGAGGGAGACCGCTGGTCTGGAGGCTAGAACGGCCGCGTCGTTTTTGCCTTCGGGCAGCCGTCCCATTCTGGCATCCATGAAAGCTCGGGCAGGCACCGTCACGACATTGACCGTGGATGCCGTGGCCGCAGAAATGAAATTCTGGACCCAGAACCTGCTGTAGGTAGAGAACTTTACGCCTTTATCAGGATCATACTTGTCGAGCGCCCTAAGGATTCCAAGAGAACCTTCTTGAGCGAGATCCTCAATGTGGTCAGGGTTTTTGCTGTAGTTGGCGGCGATCCGATAACAAAGCCGTGCATAAGCCCTTACCACCGCGTCACGCGCGGCGACATCTTTTTGATCCTGCCACGCCCGGATGAGCCTCCGCTCCTCCTCCGGTTCCAGCATCGGCTCGGCCAGGGCAGCGCTCCTGGACAAGACCAAGGCGGCTCTCCTAGACTTCTGACCTCATCCAGTGGACGTTGCCGGCCGAATAAAAGTCAATCTTCCCCCCGAAGACTCCTCAGCCTCAAGCATGTTTCCTGACGCCTCGTTGCATATAGATGGACCAGTTGCTCACGGCTATGGGGACTGCCGGGATCGATGTCCAGTGCCTGCCGTATCATCCCATCCGTGGCGCGCTCCGCCAATTTCCGGAAATGCTTGTAAAGTTGCTCCGAACCCATTCCATCCAGATGGTCCAGATCGATTTGCATAAGGTCGGCATATCCAGACATCACTGCGGCCCCTCCCTGATTATCTCGACGATGTCGCCGTCAGGATCAGGCATTCCCGTGTTCCTGTCCACGACAAGGGTGCGAGCGCCGTCAGGAAGCTGGAAAGGCAAGAATTTCAGCCTGCCGGCGGATTTATCCAGGATCTTGCGGACCATGGGAGCGGCACTCCTGCCACCGGAAGCATCCGAAAGCGGCAGGTTGTCGTCGCGGCCAAGCCAGCCAACAACCACGAAGGCAGGACCATAAGCGGCAAACCAGGAATCCCGCGACCCGTTCGTAGTGCCCGTTTTGCCGGCAACGGTTCCTGAAAACTGGGAAAACGCGGACCTCGCGGTCCCTGAAGTCACGACTCCTTCCAGTATGGAATTTATCTGGGCGGCCGTTACGGGATCGAATAGCGACTCAGCATGTGACCCGCGACCTTTGATAAGATGCGGCTCCACACGATGTCCTCCGTTGGCAAGTGTGGCATATGCCGCAGCTACGGTAACGGGACTGGCTTCGACCGCCCCCAACGCCATAGAATAGTTGGCAGATGAAACCAGGTCGAACCCGACCCTGCGAGCTACGTCGACAACCGGCTCCATTCCAATGTCGTAGAGTAATCTCACTGTCGACATGTTCCTCGACAGCTCAAGAGATCGCCTCAGGGTTATAAGCCCCATGCCCCCATGTCCGCCTTGCGGTGTCCAATCCGGCTCGCTCCCTCCCTGACGGAGCGTTATGGGACTGTCCAGCAGGGGGGACATGGCGTCATATCCAAGCTCCAGCGCAGCGAGATATACGAAGGGTTTGAAAACCGAGCCTGTCTGCCTTTTCGCCTGTGTCGCGCGGTTGAATTCGCTCAGCTGATGGCTAAAGCCGCCGTCCAAAGCTAGGATTTCGCCATTCACGGGGTTCATGGCGACAACGGCACCCTGAATGCCTGCCGGAATCTGGACGAGTTCCGGACCTGCCCCGATGTCGCCCACGAGAACAGCGTCGCCCGGAGCAAGTATGGCGTCAGCTCGCTTGCGGGAAGTCGCCCATCCAAGATCGCTGCCTTTAATCGTGACATTTCCGGAGTCGGTGACCACTTCGGCATCTATGGCCGCCGACAGGACGACCCCGACCAGCCAGTCTTCGGCACCGTCGGGACGTTTCAATGTTTTCCAGTCGACCGGAATCGGGACACCTTTCTCCAAAGGACCCCTCCAGCCGCTTTTCCGGTCTTCACGAACCAGTGCAGCCCTCAACTCCTGGTGTGCAACCCGCTGCAAAACGGGATCGATCGTCGTCCTGATCTCTATCCCGCGTGAGTAAAGGGCCTCAGCCCCATATTCCCCGAGAACGATCCGCCTTGCCTCCTCCTGGGCATACCACATTGCTGGGTCGATGGAGCGCCTCGATTCCCGCGCGGCAACCGGCAATGGTTCACGCGAGGCAATCTCCCTTTCAGATGAGCTGATATAGCCGTCTTCAACCATCCGGCGAAGCACGTACTCGCGCCTCTCGGCCGCACGCGCGGGATTTTCGAAGGGATTGGCCGCGCTGGGAGCTTTAGGCAGGCCGGCAAGAAGAGCGGCTTCGGCCAAAGTCAATTCTGACACCGTTTTGCCGAAGTATGTCTTCGAAGCGGACTCGATCCCGTACGCTCCTTCCCCGAAATAAATCTCGTTGAGGTAGATATCCAGGATGCGGATTTTTCCGATGTCCCTGTCCGCCCGTAGGGCAAGGATTGATTCCTTGACCTTTCGCTCCACAGTTCTCTCCGGTGTCAGAAGGACATTTTTCACGACTTGCTGCGTGATTGTGGACCCGCCTTCGAGACGCTCGTCGCCAGCCTTGGAAAGATTTGCCGCCGCTGCCCGGAAAATGCCTTTCGGATCAACACCCGAATGCTCCCAATAACGGCGGTCCTCCGCGGCGACAAAGGCATTAATGACGTGTGGGGGTAGCCCCTCGATAGGTACATATTTCCGGTCTTCAATGGCATGGGTCGCAATAAGGCTCCCGTCACGCGCGAAGATTGACGACCCTTCGGAGGGCTTCCAAGACGCCAATGCCATGTGGTCAGGAATATCGGACCGGAGCTTCTTCACATAGGCCAACCCCACGGATGAACCAATGACGATTGTCGTGGCGGCCAGAACAGAAAAGGTCGCCAGTAGCGTTCTTGCCAGACTCATTTCCGGGGCCTTTTCGACCGGAACATGGGAGGCAGGCTTGAAGCCAGCGAAAGCAAAAGTTGCCTGTCGGGTTTCCTATTCCCGAACAGCGGCACCGGGGAAACCGAATATGCCTGCGCGTATTCTTGAAGGAGACGCACGCCGTCTTCGGCAGCCCTCCGTGCAGACGATATCTTGCGCCATGCTGCGCCTGCCGCTTCAGCGTAAGAACGCCCCATGCGAGCTCCGGCCGTCACCATGACGAGCTTGGTGGCAATCAACTCCCACCTGCAGGCGGCTGGATAAGGATCATCTGCGGGTCTGATACCTGCCTCGGAAATGGCGTTCTCTATGGATCGGTGATGGGCGGCCAGGGATGTGACCGCCTCCGATGCCGCGGCAGGGGAAAGCTTCATGGGGCTGTGGGACAAATTTCTTCCCCACTTCTCGGCCCCCGCCAACAACATTGCGTTGGCAACCGCAAGAGCGGCAGCTCTTTCCCCCGCCGGCACTGCAGAAATCTGGGGAAGGATCGACGGTAGTATTCCGTCAAGGATTTCTATTGCATCTTTCTGTCGGTTGGCCAAGAGAATGTCTCCAAAATGGATTCACATTGTGGAATCCGGAGCAAGTTCCCGCAACCGTAGCATACTGGCTACGTTGACTTTTTCATGCCTGTTGCAGAATATCCGCCTAGTGTGGGGGTGAGTAGTCGTGACTATACCTGAGGAATTCAGAAATGAGTTAATCGACAGCCTTCCGGCGCTCAAGCGCGTCGGCCGCGGTCTTTTGGCGAAAAGAGGGCTGGATACCAATCTCTGTGATGACTTTGTCCAAGATACGGTCATCAAAGCGTTGTCGTCACATGAAAGCTTCCGGCCGGGTACAAACATGGTCGCATGGCTGGTGACCATCTTCAAGCACAACGTCGACAACCAGAAACGCAAGGAGAGAACCAAACAAGCCTGGCTCAAGATGCAGGAAGAGGAGCGGAAGCAGGACCTGCAGGAACCTGATCAACTCGAAATCCTCGAGTACGAAGACATAATGGAAATCTTTCAGACTCTGCCAAAGGAAATGAAAGTCGTTCTCCATCTTGTCGGGCATCAAGGGAGAAGTTATAAGGAAGCTGCCGACATTTTGAACGTGTCGGTAGGAACGGTCAAAAGCAGGGTTTCGAGAGCCAGGCAGGTATTGGCGGGCGAAATCCGGAAACGAGAGCAACAGGCGGAAATCCGCATCGAACTCTCGCCCGGAATATGAGGAAGAAAGCAATGCAGACGAAACGAAAACCCGGGCACCGCCACTTGAGGTAATCGGAAATCGTCCATGCTTTCCAAAGGCTGCGGTTTCCGCGGCCTTTTTTGTGTGCGGTGCGGCTCCATCAAGTCAATCCTTAATGGTTTTTGTGCCGATTCAACTGCGGCAACGGAAACGCTCGCCTACACGGTAAGCCATTGAAAAAAATGAGAAAAACCAGATTTTTGTCTTGACGGAAAATCAATGCTCCGGCATTCTCAGACAAGGATTGGGCACAGAGCTCGATAGGTTGAGCACCGGACTCTTAATTCGGGGGTTTCGGGTTCGAATCCCGGTGTGCCCTCCAAATCCTATAGGTGAATCCTAAAGGGCGCGTAACTCAGTGGTAGAGTATGGGACTTTTAATCCCAGAGTCGTCGGTTCGAATCCGACCGCGCTCACCAAATTCCCTAAAATCCTTGATGAGCTGAGGATTTGGTTTGCGATGTGGCGCTATGGTCACCTGCATCCTTCCATGCTGAATCTATGTGAGTTCTGCTTGGGAGTCTCTCCATGAACCTGAAAAAGCTGGTCAACAGCGGAAGCACGGCTGCGGACGACGCGCAAAGGAAACTTGACGAAGGTGTCCCGCTTGCCGTGACCTTCGATGAGATCATCCATGGCGGCAATGAAACTGCAATACGGGGCCATCTGTTGGTGAATGCTTTCGGCACCGAAGCCGGGACACGCGTCGCAATAAAACAATCTGTCGCCGTCCGTGGAGGCCGAACATTGCAAGAAGCCGTGAAGGGAAGTACGAAGGTGCCTCCACTCACCAAAGGTGACGTAATCGTCTTCGAATCCTCTTATGCAGAAGACGGGGTGGCGAGGGTTGGCCAAGTTGCAGTCCGGACCCACGATGCCATGTCTGGGCCGGTGCAGGTCTTGACAGCCATGGCGAGGCCGTCTCAATCCAAGGTCTCCAAGCGCGGCGCTTGGCAGACGCTCCTGGTGGCGGACGGTGAGAACGCCGTGATGGCACGCAGCTATTCAGACGTAGAAGCGGCATTCGCCAAAGTTGCACAAAAGGCATGGCCCGGCGGAGCCCCGGGGTTCATTATCCGGAGCGAACACGGCACAGGGGAATTCATCGCTGAACCCGATGCCGGCATCGACTATCTGATCGAGGAACTGAGGCACGAGCAGATGTTCGCCGATCACGGAGATTCGGTCGAACTAATTCCCGTTTGGCGTTTGCCCATGGGACGCTCCCAAGTCGTCAGGGATGTCGATCCACGCAAGGAGACGCCGCTTACGTCGGGTCCGTTCACGAGGAAGTTCGAAAAAGGCTTCAATACGAACATGCGGGGGTTTCTTCCCTGCTTGATAGTCGCGTGCGACGAAGAAGAATGGGCGTTCGGGGCAAAGACCGGGAAGTCCGTACGTGTAGCGGCAGGTGTCAATCCCATCCTTCTTCGGAATCCCGTTCCCTCTTCCAGGCTTCCCACCCCATTCAGGAACCAGGGCAGCAAACCCAATGGCATCCTCTGCCTTTATTCCGATCAAGAACTAAAGGTCATGGCCGAAGCCAGGGCACGCCGGGCCGGATGCTCCTCCTTCGAAAAGCCAGCCGCACCGCAAGCCCCGAGGCCGCCTTTCGGGAGGAGATAGCGTTGCCGATCGCCCATTCCGAAGCGACAGAGGAAGACATTGATGAATATACCTCCGGGCGGTGTCATGTATTCGCCGCGGCGCTCCACAGGAGGACTGGATGGCCGTTCTTTCTGGTCCTTGATTGCGGCGCAGATCATTGGGGCAACGAAGACGAGCCTATAGCCTCGGTGTGCCACGTTTTCTGTGTAGACCCGGACGGAAATGCCTGGGACATCAAAGGGACGCGGCCGATCAATGAAATCCGGGAAGAAATGGAAGATTGGCTTCACATTCAAGAATACGGCGAGGAGTGGATGGAAAGCGAATCCGACCTTGCCCATTACGTAGGCACTTGGGGGGACGAGAACGACAACGACGAGGTCCTGCGCCCCTTGGTTGATTACGGAGAGAAATGCATAAAGGCCGCGGATGATGCCCTGGATAGGGCGTTCCCCTCCCTGTCAGTCAGTCCCGTCCCCTGATCAGGTTCGGGCAAACAGTTTGCCCAGATCGGCTCCCGTCAAAAAGGCCACTGTCGGCCTTCCATGGTTGCAAACGGACGCATTGGGAGTGGCCTCGATTTCCCTCAGAAGTGTGTCAGCCCGCTCCTCGCTAAGGTATTCACCTGCCTTGATGGCTGCCTTGCACGCAGCATTGGCCAACTTTTCCCACAGGACTTCCCGCATCAAGCCTGCCGCCAGGCCATCAGAGGCACTCCGGACAATTTGGCAGCAGAGATCTCCCAAAGGACAGTCGCTGAGCACCGCAGGGAGACGTTTCAAGGTCACGGAGTTCAGTCCCGCCTCTATCGTGAAGCCCATGGATTCCAAGATGCCGGAACAGTCATGAACGGCCGCCGCCTCCATGTCTGTCGTTTCATGCACAAACGGCTCGGGCAATTCGAAGATTGAATCTGTCAGATGCGGAGCCGAGGCCTTGAGCCTTTCGAGAATCACCCGCTCGTGTGCCGCATGTTGATCGATGATGACGATACCGTCCATCGTTTCGGAAATGATCCATGACCCGTTTGCCTGACCTATGAACCTTCCCAGGGGAAGGCGGCGGCGGTCTCCTGCGGCCGCAGGCTCCGCCAACGAGAGTTTCCTCGCCAGGTCTGGTATCGACGACGGAGAGGCAAGGCCTGCAACTGCGAGAGCCGAGGAAACTCCTTCGGAAACTGCTGCGGCGACTTCATCAGGCTTTGCAAACCTAACTTCTGCCTTCCGGGGATGGATGTTCACGTCGACTTCGTGAGGCGGGACCGTGACGGAAATGAAAGCTTGGGGATGGCGTCCGGGGCCGATCAAAGAAGCATAGGCACTCCTGACAGCTGCCCTCACTACCCGGTCGGCGACCGGGCGTCCGTTAACCGCCACCCGAATGCCACTGCTGTCTGAACGCGAAGCGGCAGGCAAACAGGCCAGGCCTTCGATCCTGATCCGGTCCCGGTCATGCACGAAGGGAACTGCGTCGGACGAGAATGACTTTCCAAGCACATCAGCCGCCCTTTGGGAGAGTCCCTCTCTTGAAGGATACCGTCCCTCTGTACCGAATACCGTGAACCTGAAGTCGACTCCGGGTCGGCACAATGCGGCCGAGGCAATGACATCTCGTATTGCGGCCGCCTCGGTCCGTTGGGATTTCTGGAACTTCCTTCGCGCAGGATGGCGATGAAAAAGGTCGTAAACCTCGACCCTCGTCCCATAGCTTCCTGCGTAGGGACGGGGACGCTTTTTCTCCCCTGAAACGGAGGTCACCATGAAAGCGCAATCGCTTCCGGACACCCTGCTGACAATGATCAGATCGGCCACGGCTGCTATCGATGGAAGAGCCTCGCCTCTGTACCCAAGAGTCTTGACGTCATGGATATCGTCCGTCTCAAGCTTCGAGGTCGCATGGCGTTCCAATGCCAAGCCCAAATCGTCAGGCAGTATGCCGACACCGTTGTCTATGACTATGATGCGGTTCGCGGTAACATTCACTTGGACTTGGTCCGCTCCGGAGTCCAGCGCGTTGTCCAGCAGTTCTTTCACGACCGATGCCGGACGTTCGACCACTTCCCCGGCAGCAATGCGGGCCGCGACTTGCGGCGGAAGAATCCTGATCGTCATCTTACGCCTCGGGCAACCGCGAACAATGATCCTCAAAGGCCCTCAGAGCTTCGATCACAGAAGACGATTTCCCCTTGGCATCGTTACATGCCTGCTTGACCGTCCTGACGAGATGCGCCCCTTTTTCGGTCCAGCAGACCACGGCATTTCTTCGGTCGCCGGGGTCCTGCCTGCGTTCGATATATCCGCCTTCCTGCAGCGCCTTCAGGGCGTACGACGCGTTCGATCCTACATAACGGCCCCGTTTCACCAGATCGTTCACACGGGCTTCGCCATCGCCAATGGAAACAAGGAAAAGCAGGTTAGAGACCGAAAGATTGTCTGCGGCATGGGCTATGAGCAACGGCTTTGCAAAATCGGCAAACAGGCGCAATCCGCGGTCCATGGCGACCGCGACTTCGGACCAGTCGTTTGCGTGCCTGTTTCCGGCCATGCTCTCGCATCCGTTACGATACCTTTATTCAGCATCGGGGTTGAAGGGAAAGGAAGCAACCGCCGGCGCGGCCAAAGAGAGGCCGAACTTGTGAGATGCGGATACGAATCCTTTTCTGGAGAGGAAATCAAAAAGGAGAACGTGTATGAGACAGGACGTGCAGATCGAGATTATCGGCAGCTTGGAAAGCTCCGAAGCTTTGGAAGCGCTTGCCGAGGCTGTCGCAGAGGAAGGGCGCGTGGATTGGGGTGCCGGATTTTCCGATGGTTCTGAAGCTGCAAGGCACATAATCGAATGCGCTGGGAAAAATGAATCCATCGTCCTGACTCGGTCGGACACGAACTATCCGTTCGACAACGTAACCGAGGTTTGCAGGAAATATGGCCTGTCCTACAGAATGGAGTTGGGGGATACCGGATGCGAGTTCCTCGACACCATCATCGCCTGGAAACCCGGAATGGATGAGCCGTTCGAAGCCTCAGTAGACGGGCACGAGATCAGGGTGCCTCTCTCCGAGATTTCTGCCGCATCGGTGAAGGGCCTCGATGCTGTCAAGGAACTCGTGGACCGCTATAGGGAAGGGGTTATGGCCGATATGAAAGGGGGGATCACCGTCGCTCCTGAAGTAGTCAAGGCCTTCGAAGAAGAAGCAGACGCACCAAGGCCGTGACATCGGGAGGCGCACCTCTGGGGAGCGCCTCCTAACTCATTGAAGGAGCTGGAGCACGTCCGTGATAACGCTCGACATCTCGCGCGAAATCGTCCGCGAAGTCCACAGTCTTCCTGACAAACTCGCCTACAGCAGCTGACTCAACCTCGCCTCCGGAAATCGCCTGGCATCCCGCAAGGCTTGCAACCAGCTGGGTCCTTGTAGTCGAAACGAAAAGGGTGTCAGGCAATGCGCCGGGATCCAAAATGCCATCACGGGCATTGGCCGCATTGCAAAGATTGACGATCGCCGACAGGCAATGTCCGGCGGCCTGTCGAGGGTGGTTTCCCATCAATAGCTTGGCACAGCCGAGTTCACTGGACGCCTCGGCGATTCTTGTTTCGATCAGTTCGGACATAGCTTTCTCCTCAAGGGGCCGGGGCATTTGAGAGTCGGGTTCGATAAGCCTTGATCGCCTCGGGATCGATCTCCACTCTTTTGGGCACTCCGAGTTCTGTTCTATGCTCTACGGCGGCGATTATTTCGTCGATCGACATACCGTCAAGGCGCATCCGTTTCAATTCGGACAATTCCACCACCGGAGTCTCGTTGTCGGAAAGCGCCACCCAGGTCTCTTTTCCGGTCACGGGATTGAAAGTTGTCATTTCCGAATAATGGTTTCCATCTTCCGGAGCCGTATAATAGCGGTAGGCGAGGCCGCCGAACTTTGCCGTCGATTTCAGCGTCTCGAAATCGTCATAGGTGGCTTTCCATGTAACGGTTAGGGGGTTGCCTTCAGAGGCAGATTTCTCGACGCTGGCGAGCGTCTCTTCAATGGTCCCGTAACCGCGCCCGTCAGAATCGAGACGGTTCGCAAATTCGTCGACGATTTCCTCCAGCACCTCGTCGGAAACGATCTTTCCGTATAGCTCCAGCTTGATGTCCAGTCTCATACCCGTGCTCCGCCAAGTTGTCTGGAAGAATGGTCGATGCCGCCATACTCCCGAAATGCCGCCTCAAATCCCGGTTCCACCGGAGCGAAGACCGTGCCAAATAACCCGATCTCAACATCGTACGACACGCCGGTTTATCCCTGTCAGTTTTGATGAAGATCGCGGCTCGGTCAGCATTCCACAACGGGGACCCTGCTAAGCATAGGGCACCAAAAGGGATGGATGTCGATCACTGTCACAAATGGACAGTTCACCCGACCTGACGATGGACTTTCCGGTTGGCAACCGAAGCTCCAAATCGTCGAGAATCCTTTTCCAGCCCCCTTCGGGTTCGAGATTCCATCCGCTCATCCAAATCACCCTGTCATCTTCGATCATGATGTCGAACTCGACCTTGTCGTGACCGTCTATGAAAAGGTTCTCTACTCCGTAGCAAAGGCGATCCTTCATGAGGATTTCGGAATCACCCGTAATCCAAATGCGTCCGGCGACCCGATATGATGAATGCTCCCCTGTCTCTTGGAGGTCGCTGAAAACAAGCAGCGTCCTGTAAATATGGTTTTCCATTGCCGTCTCCACCTTGCTATCGGAAGTCAATTTCAGCCGAAACATTCAGCATAAAAGATTTGGGACTCCGCCTTTCTCCAACCTGCTTTTTCAGCACCATGTCCGAAAACAACGCCTCAAAGGGCGAGCTTGCAGCCAGTGCGTTCTGACGTCCGATCACGGGTTTGACGACATGGAGAGATTTCCGCGGCCGCGTAAATGCGACGTAGAGAATACGTTTTTCTTCCTCGAATTCTTCAGGTTCCTTGGCGAAGACCGAAGGCATATGGCCGTCAACGAAAGACGGGATGAAGACAACGTCCCATTCAAGGCCTTTGGCGGAATGCACGGTCGAAAGGGTGACAGGACGTTCTTCGTCCTCCGAAGGTTGGACATTGGCTTTCTTGTCGACTGAATGATCGAGAACCACATTCGACAGGAAGGAATCGAGCGTGTCATGCCCCTCTGCCAGTCCTGCAACGGCTTCGATGTCAGTCTTGCGGCTCTTCCAGTCTTCGTAACGGAACCCGAACAGCTCATCCAGCGCAGCTACGGCATTGTGGATCGCTTCCAAGGGAGGACCGCCTGCTCCCAGAATGCGCCTTGCTTCCGTTATCCGGCCGATGTCAGGACTTTTACGGCACATTTCCAAAATCCGATCTGACGGATCGAACATCCCCTCTACGGAGAAAGTCTTCGAGATTTCCCGGTAGACGGCTTCCGCCTTCTTGTCGCCGACGCCCTTGGCCATGGTCAGAACGCGGGTCCATGCAGGCTCGTCGAGGATGTTGACCACGGTGCGCGCCAGACAAAGGATGTCCTTGATATGGGCTGCATCGCTGATCCTGATGCCACCTGAAACCTTGTACGGAATCCGTCGACGGACGAACTCGGCTTCGATATGCCTGGCGGCAGACATTGAACGCACAAGGACAGCTTGATCAGATAGGTCTATGCCGTCGGCCTTGTTCTCGAGAATTCTCTCCGCGACGTACACGGCTTCGTCGTCGAGAGTGGGTACCGTGACGAGAGCGGGCGTTTCGCCATATGCCCCCGGAGCCGGACGCAGTTCGCGGTCGAAACGTTCATGCATCGAGCGATCAATGGCGTTGGCAACCCCGAGAATGTCTTCTCCGGACCTATAGTTGGTGTCCAGATTGATGATCCTGCAATCGGGCCAGCATTCTCTGAACGCGAACATTGTGCGCGGGGCCGAACCGCGGAAAGCGTAGATTGCCTGAGCCGGATCGCCGACCGCCATCACGTTTGGTTTGTGTCCGCCTAGTTTTTCGATGATAGAACATTGGATCGCATTGCTGTCCTGGTGTTCGTCGACAAGGACGTAACGGAACGACTGTCGGACGGCCTCGCCTACCTGCGGGTGGTCCATCATCTTGTCCCAAGCGACCAGAAGGTCGTCGTAGTCAAGCAATCCGCGTTCAGCCTTGTATTCCCTGTAGCGGCGGGAACACTGCACTATGAAATCGATCGCGTAGCTGAATTGGGGATGCCTGTCCCACACAACATCGTCCAATTCCCTCTTCGTGTTGATCGCATAGGAATGTGCTTTCGCGATCAGAGACGCCTTGGGAAGGTTTTCGTCCTTGCCCCCGATTTCCGCAGCAATCTTCCGGAAGGCGGATTTGACATCCTCTGGATCCAGGATGGTCGGCTTCTCAGGCAGCCTGAAGAGATTGTGGTTCTCGACGACAAGTTTGTGGGCGATCGAGTGAAAGGTGCCTCCGACAACGTCTACCGCGCCGGGTGACAGCTTCTTTGCCCGTTCGATCATGTTTTTAGCGGCAGCACGTGTAAACGTCAGCAACAAGATCGAGGACGGATCGATGCCGATCTTGATCAGGGCTGCGACGCGCCGCGAGAGAACCGTTGTCTTGCCCGAACCCGCGCCTGCGACAACGAGGTAGGCACCGTCCACGGCAGAGACCGCTTCACGCTGGCCGGGATTGAGACCCGAGAGAATGTCTTCGATATCCATGGCACCTCAGACGATGACTGCGTCGGCGAAGCGACGGGTTTCAACAGCGGGTTCGGCACCTTCGAACAAAACCTCGGCAAGATTCTCAACGAGATGCAAAGGGGGAAGGCTGACCTGGGCGACACGCGACCGGGTTACAGGACCCTGCGGGCGGTGCTTTTCTGGAATCCGGGCAAGTTCCTCATCCGTAAGCATCCGTTCCTCGATGACGCGCCTCAGGAAGACCCCTCGCCGGAACCGTTCCGGATATTCCCTGAAATCGACGCCCTTGGACAGGAGCATGGCACGCATTTCAGCCGACGATTTCCCATGGAGCTGGTTCGCGGAAAAATGGGCACGGGCCGCCATGCTGACAGAGTTCTTTCTTGCGTCCAGTTCCCTCCAAAGGATTGCCTTGGCAGCAAGATCCACGGAAGGGAAAGCAGTGGCCCGTCCGTCGAATTCCGGAACCTGCTTGCGAACCCTGTCCGGAAATCGCTCGAGCGCTTCAAGCAGGAACGCGGCCGTGGCCTTCGCGGCAAAACGGCTGGCAAGCTTTTGCAACCTTCCCGAATGGGGGAGTTCGTTTGTCGGGTGCCAAAGGATAAAGCTCATCTCGTCGGACTGTGTATAGCCGATGCGACAATGGAAATCCCTCACGACGGCACTTGCGGCCGAGACCATAGCTTCCGACATGTCCAGGTCGAACGGCCGCGCCATGCCCTTCGTGAACTTGGAAAACGCCACGCCATCTACGCGGACAACGATCGGCTGTCCGGTTTCGGCCGACCGCATGGATTCGGCATCCTCGATCGCTTTGATGGCATCGCCCAACGTATCGTCGTATTTCGGCATGGGAACCCCTCTTCCTCGAGAGGTTATGGCCTCTCTCCGTACAGCTTTCATTCATAAGTTTGTTGGTGTCAACATTTTGGCGATGACTTTTTCATGCTGCCAGGGAACTATCGTCAATCGAGGAAAGGAAAATTGCATGAGAAAGCTCATTTTGACGCGCGGACATCCGGGTTCCGGAAAAACACACGCCATCGAAGCGGCCGGGCTGGCGGACTGGACGCTGTCGGCCGACAGTCTCCGGGTCATCCTTGCATCTCCGATGCTCGTCGATGACGGGCGTCTCATTCTCAACCAAGACGTAAACGAACGCGTCTTCCCGATGATGAACAAGCTTGCAGGCGAGCGCATGGCATTGGGAGAAACGCTCGTCCTCGATACGACCGGAGTAGATCGCGCCACACTTCGCAAATGGTTGGCGCTGGCGCACTATCACCGGTACGAGACCGCTGTACTCGACATGTCGGACATCCCGCTCGAGACCGCAATCCAAAGGAACTCGCTCCGTCCCGAAACGAGAAAAGTACCGGAGCAACGAATCCGTGAGATGCGAGAGCAAATCCGGTCGAATCCGTTGGACAACGACGGATCGTTTACCCTCATCAAGGGGAGGGAAGACGGGAATCATGTCCGGGAACTTGAGGCGTGGCTGCAGGTGCCTTCAGTCGACCTCTCGTCCTTTCGGTCTGTCGTTCATATCGGAGACCTCCAAGGTTGTTATACGGTTCTCGCATGTGCGGGCGGTCCGCTCGCAGACGGCTTCCGTGATGATACCTTTTACATCTTTGTCGGTGACCTGCTCGATCGCGGAATAGAGAACGGGAAGGTCATGAAATGGTTCATGGAAGAAGCGCTTCATCGGGAAAACGTAGCTCTTCTTTGGGGAAACCACGAAGACCATATCCATCGCTGGTCACGCGGAATGGAGGCAGTCAGCAACGAATTCGAAAAGCGGACACTCCCTCAGCTTGAAGCGGAAGGGATCACGCCTGAAGACGCAGATGCCGTTTGTTCCAAAGCAGTGGAAATCCTGCGGTACGATTACCGCGGGACACGTGTGATGGTGACCCATGCGGGACTGGCGACTTGGCCGGAAAAGCCTCATTTGGTGTCGATGAGAACGTTCACCAATGGCCGATACTGGTCGGATCCGGTCGACGAGGCGTTCGAAAGAAACACGTCCGGAGTGTTTCAGGTCCACGGACACCGCAACTACCATTCGCTTCCGGTTCGCGCCTCAACCCGTTCCTTCAACCTTGAGGATTCGGTTGAGTTTGGAGGCCATCTGCGAACCTGTACACTTGGGCCCGACGGATGGTCGACCGCTTCCTACCGGAATCAGGTTTTCCGCCCCATGCGGGAGCGGATCGCGGCTGAAACCGTGATGAGCAACGCTCGTCGGCAGGAAAGAAAATCGGTGCCTCACTGGATGTTTGACGGAACCGGCGGCTCAACGCTGATCGGGGAAGACCTGTTGGCGGTAATGAGGGCGCATCCGGGCGTGCGCGAAAAGACGAGCGAACGTTTCCCCCAGGTGGCTTCTCTGAACTTCACCAAGAAGGTCTTCTATGACCAGTCGTGGGACGATGTGGTCGTCAAGGCGAGAGGCTTCTTCTTCAACAAGGAAACCAGGGAAATCGTGGCCCGCGGCTACGAAAAGTTCTTCAACATAGGCGAACGCGAGGAAACCTCTCTCGAATGCCTGATGCAGAACATGGTTTTCCCCGTAAGGCTGTACGAGAAGGAGAACGGTTTCCTCGGCAATATCGGGTACGACCGTCAAACCGATTCAATCTTCGTAGCCTCGAAGTCCACTCCGGACGGGGAATTTGCAGACATGTTCCGCAGAATTCTCGATGAGACACTGGATGGCTCCAAACAGGAACGGCTGCGCCGCTATCTCAGGGACACCGAATCCTCGATGACGTTCGAAGTGATCGACCCGGTTAATGACCCGCATATGGTCGACTACCCTGAAGCGAAAATGGTTTTGCTCGACATTATTCGCCGTTCTCATGATTTCGAGAAGGCACACTTCGAGGTCGTTAAGGAAACCGGAAAGAAATTTGGCGTCGAGACCAAGAAACTGGGGATGTTTTTCAAGGATCCGTCTCAGTTCTCCGCCTGGTATCGTTCCGCCATGGGTGATTTCCGAAACCGGATCGAAGGCTATGTAGTTGAAGACGCCTCAGGCTTCATGACCAAGGTGAAGCTGCCATATTACGCCTTCTGGAAAAGAATGCGCGGTATGAAAGACCGTCTGGTTTCCGCCCGCGAGAAGGACAAAGTTTTTGCTTTCGACCCCGCAGCAGGGTACGGAGGACGGAATCCGCTAGCGGAAGAAATCGCAATAGCCGAGTCATTCAGGGACTGGTGCCTCGAGCAGGACAACGAGACCTTGAAAAGCGACATCATCACGCTTCGAAAGCTCTCCGGCATCGATTTCGGACGGACCATGGGAACCGCCAAAAACCCAAGGATGTAGCGGCCGGCAGGCAAATGTACCATAGTGCCTCCCAAACAGGGAGCACCTTCAATGAGGCATTTCAAAGTGTTCGCCGCGGCCGTTTTCACCGTCGCATCCTTCTCCTTGCAGGCGGCCGCAGAAACCGGGCAGGTCAAAGCGGTCTTCCTCTCCTCAGGAGGCATCGCGGAGGTCCTGAGGGAAGCGAAGCTTGACGGAAACGGGTCGGTTACGCTCGAAGTGCCGACTGACCAGGTGAACGACATACTGAAGAGCCTGGTTGTCCGCGACAGCTCCGGAACGGTGCTCAACATGTCCATGGCAGGACCGTCCTCGATTGAGGAAGCCTTCCGTGGGCTGCCTTTCAATTCCGCCGATCTCAAATCGCTTCCCCGCCTGCTCGGCTCCCTGCAGGGTGCAGAAGTGACGATCGAAAGCGGCAGGAAGACGCTTACAGGCAAGGTGCTCGGAGTTGACGAAAAACACGGCCGCGAGGGTGAAACAAATCACGTTCTTTCGATCCTGGGCGAGGACGGCATTTCAACGGTCTCCCTCTCGACGGAATCCAAAGTCAGGTTCCTTCAACCGGAAATCGAACAAAAGCTTGCCGAGGCCGCTGCCAAAGCGGCACGCAGGATGTCCGAAACTTCGAGAACGATTTCCATTGAGATCGAGGGCGAGGGGGAAAGGACAGTACTCCTGTCATACGCCATTCCCGCTCCAGTCTGGAAGACGTCGTATCGCCTCGTGGCTGGCGACGACCGTAAGGCGCGTCTCCAGGCATGGGCAATCCTGGAGAACGCGACCGGAGAAGACTGGGACGACGTCAAGGTGAAGTTGACATCGGGGAACCCGTCTACTCTTACCCAGGAACTTTACAATCCGATCTGGCGGAACCGTGAAGCAATCAACATTGCCGTCGCGGACCAGCCGGCATTCCGCCCGGACGCAGGTGCAATGGTAAAGGAACTGGCATCGGATTCGGCCCGATCCTTGAGAGCGGCCGCCCCGCAAGCTGCCTTTGCTTCGGCTGAAGCAGGATCCGCCATGCCTGCTCCTGTCCGGTCATCCACACCAATGGAAGGCGACGTAACGTCAACGTTTGAGCTTCCCGGAGTGCACGACCTGGCCGAGGGTGACACGATCTCAATCCCGATCGTCGACGCATCGGTCGATGCCGAGAAGGTTTCAGTTTTCAGCCCCGAAGACGGTTCCGTCCATCCCGTCGCTGCCATCGAGATCTTCAACGAAACAGGTGTCAGTCTTCCGGCCGGCATACTCACGGTCTACGACGGCGAACACGGTTATGTGGGAGATTCAGCATTGCTTGCGTTTCCGGCTGGCGAGAGACGACTTGCCCGATTCGCGACCGACAACAAGGTGAGAATTGTCACGGACACAAAACCAGGGCGGACGGTTGTTGGGGTCAAGGTCTCTGACGGCATCTTGCACGCCACCGTCAAAGCGGTTGAAGAGACAACCTATACTGTCCGGGGAGCAAGCGACGGCGAGCGCACCGTGGTGATCGAGCACCCGAGAAAACCGGGGTGGGAGTTCCGCTCGCCGAGTTCGAACGATATGACGCGGGACCATTACCGACTGAAAACCAAAGTTTTGGCAGGAGAGACCGTGAAGGTCTCAGCGCTGAGCGAACGGACAATGCAGGAAACTTACGCGCTGACTGACGCGCATCCGCAACTGCTTCTGGATTGGGCATCATCATCCGACGGAGAAACCGCGGAACGGCTTAAGAAACTGGCTGAGGCACGACAAAAACAGGACGAGGCCAGACGGAAGCTCGATCAGATCGAGCAAGAGAATCAAAGGCTCTCCGAGAGCCAGTCACGCATCCGCATGAACCTGGAAGCAGTTCCTGAAGGCAGTGATCTTCAGGGCCGTTATATGACGATGATGCAGTCTATCGAAGATCAAATCTCCGATCTTGAGAAGGCGCGGAAGGAAGCCGAGTCGTCTGTCCGGCAAACGGACTCGAGCGTAAGGGAGATCATCCGCACGTTCTGATTTGGCCTGTTCGGGCTTAGCCTTCCACTCGGCTAACATCCGGTCGCGGAGTGGGAACTGGGATCTTGGAAGCGGGACGAGTTGGTGTTCTTGCTTCCAATTCCGTCCGCTTATTTTCTGCGGCGGCTACGGAAAGGCTGCGGGGTTCCGGGAGAAAATTTTGCACTAAAAGCCAGAGACCGGCATGACCCATGGCATCGCCCAATATTGAGAACTCCGGTTGTATGGAAATCGCCCGATCCAAGATGCGGGCATAGGTGCCTTCTTCTATAATTTTCCCGTAAGCATTGGATGAGAGAACGGAATTTCCCGACATCGACATGCCCGCAAACAAAACGGCAGTGATAGCGAATGCTGCGGCGAAACGGCGGTTGAACCTCCTCGATATATAGTGCGCATGCCAAGATTTGAGGGAAGCCAACTTGATCACATAACCCGTGAACTTGAAGACATGCAGCATGGCACCGGCTATGGACAGAAGAATCGCGAGCGCCGGAAGTTCGGCTCCTTTCACCGCATCGGCACCTATCCCGGCATACTTTCCGCCGTCGGCAAACTCCGACAACGGAGCTTGAGCCGCGGCCACGAACTCCGACGTCAGGGCCTCGAGACGTGGCTTGTACACCTTTTCCAGAAAATCCGCCTCGGTCATCGAATCCGAAATCAGGCTTCCCTCCGCAGGAAGCCCTGCTGCGGAACGTATGTTCTGCTGGATGGAGGGATGGGCAACAAATTCAGGCTCGCCAAGGCCAGGTTCGATGTAACCGAAGCCCGCGTCCTCAATGCCCTTCCTGTAGACGCGCTCTATTCGCTCCATCCCGCCTTGCATATAGGCCCGGTTGAACCCTGCCCGGTCGTTGACGGTCCAGCTCTCTGGAACTGGTATGCCTTGTTCCCTCAGGGCTATCCTGACCAACCGATGCGTATCAGGCATATATCGGTCCCGGCGGCCGAAGTTGCGGACCAACTCCCTGCGGAAGTCTTCCCAGGCCTTGTCCATTGAACCCTGATGTTCCGACGCAGCCTTGAGATACTGATCGGAGGCACGGCTGTAATCGGTGTAGGCGGAAACGATCTTGGAAAAGGCCTTGTCGAAGACCTGCCGGAAACTGCCATGACCTCCCAGTTGCCAGGCTGCTTCCTTGCCGGCCAGAGTTTCGACAGGCAGATCCGCTATGGCATCTGAGCGGACAAATGCTGGAAGTACGGAAACAAATGCACGCCATTCGTCACCGTTTGAGGGAGAGAGGTAGTCAATGCCTTCGTTGGCAACCGCGTTACGATATAGATTTGCCATGAAAGCAGCACGGCGCTGCTCCGCCGTCGAAGACGCCCCTTTATGCTCCGCATAGGCCTCAAGACCCAGGTAGACCCCATATGTGGTGATCGAACCAACCAGCAATGAGACGACCATTGCCGAGGCAAACGAACGATGAAATCTGTGGAACCGCGGGAATATGAAGGTGCCAACTGCCCAAATGGCGACCGCAACACCTGTCAGAACCCGACCGAAGGCCTCCAGATCATCTATGTCGGATTGTCCCGGAAGTCCGCCCATCACCCGCACCAGATGGACACTGAAAGGGATTTCCACCGTCAGATAGGCCAAAGTCACCACGGCCATGACAAAGACGTACTTAGGGACGTCCGGGAAATATAGATGTTTAGCCACTCGATCACTGCCCCCGAATTTGTGTCAACAATTTAGCGGGGGAGTTTTGATTTGCAAGCGCTTTTTTACGAATCCATTTGGCCTTACATGGACGGCAGGGGACTCTTGGATGACTTGGTTCCAATGGAACGCTCGATGACAATTCTGTCGAACCGTTCGGAAATGCCTTTCACACGCCCTGTTACCTGCATGCAGAGATTCACTTCCTCGATATGCTCGGGAGTAATCGGGAAGGGTTCCAAAGCAAGGGAGTTTGCCAACTCCAGCGCGCGATTATCGTTCGTGTCCACGAGCGATCTGGTCCACTTCTCCAGAACCTTGGCAGCGGAATCGTAATCGAGGACCTTGTGCAAAGTGCCGTCGGCCTTGTCGTAAAGGATCCCCATCACCGTATCCAAAGGGTACGATTTTCTTTGCCCGGTGACGGGAGAGGTGTAGACCAATTCGGATTCTTCAATGACGAACATGCCTGCGGCTCCGATCTCCCTTATGATCTTGGACTTCCCGCTAGCAAGACAAAAGGGAATCCTTTTCCCCTCGGTTTCAACGTGAGCTTTCCCGCAGGGCTGCCTCGAAGACTGCCTTTAGATAATGGACTCCTTCCCGTCCACGTCCGCGGGGAGGATGTCGGTTGCGCATCTCGTCGAACAACTCATATGCCCGGTCAGGATCGATCCCGAGATGTCCTAACAATTTGCCGATGGATTCTACTTTGTAATCGCGTTTCACGCCTCCCGCATCGTGAAGCATGTCCAGCCAGCCGACATCATGCGCAGGGGAATCACAGAAAACCAGCAGGCCTTCGAACGCTTGGTTCAGTCTCGCCGCCACTATGCGGGGGTGACGCCCCTTGCGCTTCAATTCGCCGACCGTCAGTCCGTGCATCGCCTCGGCATCGGCGTCCCATTTGGAGGTGTCCCAGGAATCCGTCGGATCGATGATAAGGTCGTCTTCGCTTTTCTCCGACCACCAGGCCACCTCTACAGGGAATGCTCCCCGCATGAGACCGCTGGCCTCTACATCAAGCAAGGCAATCCTGTTTCTGAGTGGTGACGATCGCACTACAAAAATCCTCCATCCCCTCGATGATGTCATTGTAGCCGGTGTCTCAACGGCCAGGAATTCGAGGGCCGGAGACTTCATGCCGGCCGAGCCACAAATCCATCGCGAGCGCGAGATCTTCGGGCAACGGCTCCAAGGCCCCCTCGCATGCCCAGTCCAGGAATTTATCGTAGCTGCTGCCGGGGGGAGGGGGTTCTCCGCGGCTGCCATACAAATTTCGGGGTTCATCTGCCCCGGGTCGGGTCTCTCCTTCAGCCACGCTCTTCGACGCAAGCTTTTTCAGGTTGAGCGCCATGGTTACATCCCCGCTTTCCTGCTTGCGAATACCCGCTCTGCAAATTCGACGAGTTCTTCAGCAGTCATGATGAAACCACTGTCCTTCCAAGCTTCCTTCGCCGCGTTCATAATTTCTCCCAGCCGCGGTCCTGGTTCACAGATTGAAAGAAGATCACGTCCCCGAAGAGGGAATGACGGTATCGCACCCGACAAAGCTTCGGCCGCTTCAGACCGCCCGGTAACCGTCAACACCAGAGCGGCTTCTCCCGGGTTCAAGCCGTCGACAGCCCTACCGAGCCAATATCGCGGCGAAGTTTCTGGATCATCGAGAACGGTAGCCGCCGTTACAGCCTGCTCCCTTTCCTTGTTGGACAGCTTCCACCTGATGGCGATCTCTTCAGCTTCCTCCGGCGAACGGCTCAAAAGCCCGAGACACGTGCCAGGTGAGGCTCCGATCGCCGCGGATGCAGAGGCTACGGCCATTCTGTCGGGAAAGCATGGCAACCCGATCACGTCAGAAATGCCGAGCTCAGACATGGTCTCAAGTTGACCCAATCCGCGGGGATGGACCAATATGCGGGAAATCTCGCTCCAGACGCGCTCCACGGAGATTGCACGGAGACCGTCCCTGCCATCGCGCAATGCATCAAATTCCCCCACGTTTTCCGAGCCACCGTAACGTGCCCTGAAACGGAAAAAGCGCAGGATGCGGAGGTAATCTTCCTCAATCCGCTGCCGGGCACCTCCGACGAATCGGACTCGCCTGTTCTTAAGGTCCTGGACCCCGCCGAAATAGTCGAACAGTTCACCGTCCGCTTCAGCGGACATCGCATTGAAGGTGAAGTCGCGCCGGCAGGCGTCTTCCCGGAAATCAGAAATGAAACGGACCTCGGCATGCCGGCCGTCGGTTTCCACGTCAGCCCTGAGAGTAGTTACCTCGTAAGGAACTCCGTCGACCACAACGGTCACCGTACCGTGCTGCAGGCCTGTGGCAACGACCTTGAGATCCGCGTTCCTTGCAACCTCCATGACGGAGTGAGGTTGAGCATCAGTGGCGAGATCCATGTCCTTCGGCTTTGTTCCGGCCACAATGTCCCGAACTGCGCCGCCGACAAGCCGGGCGCGGAATCCTTCATTGGACAACAGGCCAATCAACATGATCACTTTGGGATCGGGAATGTTTATCTTCACGATTCGATCTGCCGCACGTTTTCTTCTGTCCTATTATCCAAGGAAAACAAGCATGGAGCCACAGGCGGCTTCATGGCCGTAATCTTGACCCCGGCGACGGCAGGACTTATAAAACAATGCAAACGGAGACGTGAAATGCGGGTCATCGCGATCAACATCGCTGCTGAAGAACGTCGGGAGGACGATACCACCCGGCGGTGACCGCGTTTGCACGGTGGCCGCCCGACCAAGAGGCGGCACTCTTCAGGAAACAGAATCCATGAAAGGCCGCCACGAGCGGCCTTTTTCCGTTGCGCCTCATCAACTGAAAGGAAATCAATGCCCGACGACGACGGAGAAGAAGACGAAGAAAACAAAATCCAATTACCTCAACTTGATGCCTCCGTGCTCCTGCAGGAGCACGGAACGAGATGCTTTGCGCCATCCGCTAACCCTTTGAAAAATAAGAAAAAAGTCCGTTTCGCTTGTTGACATTCTTCATGAACCGGAACATAAAGGAATCACGGTACGCATTTCGATGCTTCCGTCGGTCGGAGGGAAACCTCCTGCCGTGTGCCGCTCTCGTCTAGCCGGTCCAGGACACCACCCTCTCACGGTGGAAACAGGAGTTCGAATCTCCTGAGCGGTACCAATCCTTTTGGGGGGCGTAGCTCAGTGGTAGAGCAACGGTCTGTCTAATCGTGTTGTCAGGGGTTCGATTCCCCTCGTCCCCGCCAAAGGATTCGCCGCGCTCGTCTAGTGGTTAGGATGCCACCCTTTCAAGGTGGAGGGACGGGTTCAAATCCCGTGCGCGGAGCCACCAACCATAGAAAAAAAATCCCGCCACTTGGGCGGGAATTCTGTTATTCAGCATCAACTTTTTCATTTTTATCTGGTTGTTGCCGCTGCTGTTTCCTCGCCTGTTTGTTCGCGAAGGCTTTCGATGCGGCTCCATAACCATGTTGGATGCCACTGACTGCCACGCCGCCGACCATCGCTCCAGCAACAGCCGATGTTTCTTGTCCGTCACCGTAGCCAGCTGACGAACCGATACCCATCCAATGACCGACGCGATCGGCAATTGTCGGAATGAGACCGAACATCCTTAGTGACAACGTCCACTGCATCCACGTGAACATTACCAGTCCAGTGATCCACTTGAACAGAAACAACAAACCACCGAACCCTACCTGAGCGTCATAGGACTGATCCCAGAGGATATTCAACGCATTCAGAATCTCAGGGAGCAACAACAGGCTTCCAATAAAGGCCAACATTCCAAGCGCTGGCCTCAGGAAGAGATTGAAAATCAATGCGACACCAGGAGATTGGTTCCGGTCGAAGAATTCCTGTCCATCCATGCGCACGAATGCGAAAGCCCACAATACGCTAGCTATCGCAGCTTCCAGGAACATTACCAACCATGACAATCCCATAATAAAAACCATAATCATGGGAAGCATGGGAAGAACGTAAGCGTGAACGACACCAATGATAACGATGACCCCCAGCAGTGGAGTCAGCAAATCCACAAGAAACAACACAGCCCCACCAACAGCTCCTGAACCAACCAAAGCTGTTAGGCTGGTATTTGCGGCAGTTGCACCACCCGAAAGAGCAGCAAGGACCATAAATCCAGCCGTCACGGAAGTTAGAATGGTGTGTCCGAACTGAATCATGTCGCCGACTGGGTCATATCGCCTTTCGCTTTTCATCATGGCCATCTGACTTGGGAACATGGATGACAAAACCGCATCGATCACCCCCGCGCCATCACCAGCAGTGGCGTTCCCTGAATTGAGTAGGGCACGATTATCCAGACCTCTTACACTGCTAACGGCCTGCATTGCTGCTGCATAGGCCTCCTCATACGCCGCGCCCGGGTTAGGCTGCGTCAATACTGGGGTAGCATTTGCCAATGTGCTGGTGGTGCCCGAAATCTTGGACAACTCACGTTCATAAGACCCGGCGGCCATAAATCCATAGGTCTCAATACGTTCTTTTACCTTTTCCTTCACACCATCGCTCATATCGGCATAGACGCCGGCGGCTGCCTCCGCGATCCTCTGATTCCAGACTTCTGCGGCCTGAGCCATGACGATGCCAGCTTGCGCAGGAATGATACCTTCTCTTTCAAGTTCCCGGGCAAGATCGTAAGACGGTATGTCGTTATACGATTTTGTGGAGAAATACTCTCCCAGCTTCACGTAGTTGATACTGCCCCGCACCTTTTCGACCAGTTCCTTGGTGGCTTCGTTACGCCTTACAGCAAACTGGTCCAGTCTGTCGGTGAGAGTGTCGTCGAGCAGACCAACAGCTTGGGATGCTCTCTCAGTCCAAGTCTCATTGTCCGGATTCACCGGTACGACCATCGAAAAGCTCCCGCACGGACCATAATCCCATACTTGGGTGGTCGAGTTGGAACCAGGCCGACCTTCAATCGGTGGCGCTTCCGCTTTGGTCCCTTTGAAAATGAAAGTGTTATCTCGTATGGCGTTTTGAACGCCTACGCAGATTTCCCTCTCCATCACCGCTTGCACAACGAAGCGGCCCTGAAGGGAAGGAACATCGATATCACCTCCATTTTTTGCGAGATAATCAATGTACTGGACTATCGGAAGATTTCCAAGGTTGACGGCCGCAGGGCCAACGAAATCGCGCAAAAGATAATGAACCGCGGAGAAACCTCCAGCTATCGGAACCATCATGCCGAAACCAAGAACGACACGCAGCGGAGCCCAAATCTGATGGTAACGCTCGCCCAGCACTTTTCCTGAATAAGCCGAAGAAACAATTCCCACAAGAATGTGGAACCCCACAAACAACGAAGCAAGAAACGTCAATGCCGCGGTGAATGAAGCGAAGGCAGCGCCATACGCGTTGTCCGTGGTTGCCGGAAAAAGCGTGAGGATCCAATTATAGGCAATGTCATCGTTGCCGATTTCCCCAAGGAGATCATACATGGGCCCAAATCCTTCAGAAAGCTGCTATTCCGCTCACACACAGGATAAATGCGGGCGGCGCAACGCGCAAAGAAATTTCGCAACTAAATTGTTGACACGATGGCGTGAGACATCTATATAGCTTTTCAGATGAAAGGAGACCTCGTCATGACGAGCAAGATAAAGACCATAATTGGCGCGACTGGAGTGCTCATATTGATGGTGACGGCATTGCCTATGGTGGGCATATCCCTCTATGGAGCAATGCAGCGTGAGGCTGGTATAATAGCGGATCGGGCCGAGACTGCAGACATGGTAAGGGAGAGCGTCTACAAGGATGTTTGCCCTCAATATGCACATCTGACCACTTATCAGAAGTGGGTAACTCATAGGAACCTCGCATGGTGCGAAGATTATATGGATCGTCTCTAAAGACATCCAACTCTGTAAAATAGGGTTCCCGAAAAATCTATGGGAACCCTATTTTATTTCGGAAACCAATCCATCGATTTAATGAATTCTCCAGGTGTCCCAAGCCGCTTGGTCCTGACAATCCAATTTGTGAAGGCATGTTTAAAGGTCAAGGCCGCAACTAACGGAAAAAGGCCCAACCTCATTATCGCAGAAATTGCCGAGGAAGTCGGATAAAGCACAAGTGAGATTATTCCGGCGCAGATAGAAAAAAATGATAAAGTGGCATACAAATAAGTGGCCCTCCTCGTATTTGCCCGCATTTTGTGCAACTTGTCACCTGTAACCTGATACAGTCTTAACGCCGCGACGAAACGCTCGTCAGGTTCACCTCCTTCCGGAAGAGATGGCAACTCTTCTTTTGTAAAAATGCTTCCCCAAAGGGTTGATATTCTAGAGCTTGAGTCCTTAACGGAGGACCCAAAGGAACCTACCGCCCTCTTGGCGGCCGAATACCCTGTCAAAAAGCCGATTTTACTTCTTTTCCAGTCATCCACCCCGATAAGATCGTCCCTGATGATTTTCCTAACTCCGATGTCGGCTTTTGACACCTTTCCCTCTTTCATCGCGTATCCTCCAGCTATCACCTATCCCTAGGATATTCCGGAGGCTTGCTATGATACAAGGAAGCAGCCGGCCGAGAAACAGAACCTTAATTGTTGACACGAGCCAAACTTTGACGATAGATGGAGCCCGAAGGAGTCGCTAATGAGTTTGAAGGATTCGGACAACATCGCGCGCTTGGAAAAGCTGAAGGCCCGCTACGAAAAACTGCGTGACCTTAAGATCAGGGCCGACGCCGACGTCGAAAGGGCACTGAAGGACCACGAGGCTGCCAAGGAAAGAGCCCGTGCAATCGCTGGAACCGACAACGAGGACGAAATCCGGGCCAAGATCAGGGCAAATTACGAGGCCAATACGAAGGCCGTCGACGAGTTCGAGAAGATCCTGGACGACATCGAAGCAAAGTTGACTGTCATTGGCGGCCAGGAGTGAAGCATGGCCGCTGACAGGCTTGAACATCTGTCATCAAGACTTTCGAGTCTTGAAAGACAAGTAGCTCTTCTCGCTGGCGAAGCCGAGGCGCTCAAGACGCGCAAAGCCTCTTTGGAGAGAGAGGTCGGCTTCGCAAAGGGACGACTGGCACTAAAGGGCAGCGTCAGCCAATTCCTCGAAGAACTCCAGACCGAGGCCCACGCCCGGAGGGTAGGGGATTTCGAAAAGCTCTTGACGGCCCTGGTTTCGGAGGTGCTTCCGCAAGAAGCACCAATCGGTCTCGAACTCGAGATTGAGAGAGGGAACCCGTCTCTCGACATCGTTTCCCGTTTTTCGGCCGACAGAACCGAAGACATTTATGACGACAAAGGCGGTGCGCTCACCAACGTTGTTTCCATGGGTCTGCGCATGATCGCGGTCGTTCGGTCCGGAATGAACCGCTTCCTCATGCTGGACGAGAGCGATTGCTGGATCGCCAACAGCCGGGTTCCGGCCTTCTATTCCGTCCTGAAAGACGCCGCGAAGAAGGTCGGGGTACAGTGCCTGGCCGTATCCCATCATGACATCGCCACCATCGGTGAAGGCATCAACACAGCCAAGCTGTCGGGACATCCGGAGATGCCGGAAGGTGTGAGAATCGAGAATAATCCCAGACCCTATCGCTGGAGGGACGATGAGATCGGCATCCGCTGGATCCGGCTCGTCAATTTCCAGGGATATGTCGACCAAACGCTTTATCTTTCACCCGGAGTGAACGCCCTGGTGGGAGAAAACGGCATCGGGAAAAGCAGCTTCATCCGCGCGTTCAGGGCGGTATTCTACGGAGAGGCTAGGGACAGCCTCATCAGGCACGGCGCAAAAAGCTGTGAAGTCGAAATCTGCTTCGGAGAAGGGAAGGTCCTTCGATGGGACCGTCAGGCTCGCAGGAACCCGGTCAATATCTGGAAATACATCGGCATTGACGGCTCCGTCATTTCAGGAAACGGAATGACCTATGAAACCGGAGGCCGATCAGTTCCCGATTGGGTGACCGATATCTTCCGGATCGGACCCGTAGAAGGTCTGGACGTCCACGCTATCAAACAGAAGGAGCCTGTCTTCCTTCTCAACAAGCCGGGTTCGACACGTGCCGCAGTCCTCTCTGTGGGCAGGGAATCTGGTCATATCAGAAAAATGATCTCCCTCCATAAGGAGCAATGCGCAGCTGATGCCGCCACGGTCAAAAGCGGCGAAGCGGAAATGGGGGTGATCCTGAATCGCTTGGAGCGGCTCGAGAGCGTTGCTGGTCTTGAGGCCTCTCTCAGGGCAGCTCGTGAAACCTCGGTCACGATTTCGGCCACGGAGCAGGAAACAGGGCGGCTGGAAGAGGCTGTGTGCGCCCTTTCCGAGACCTGGATCAAGGTATCAAATGCCAACCAGGCCTCCTCCGCTCTCGCCAACATGCCGGAAGGCGGCAAACTCAAGGCCCTCGAAACGGCCGCCCTGAACACGAAGCAGCTCGCGGACATGCTGGACACGCTCGAGGAAACCTCTTCTCGGTACTCTAAAGAGTCCGGCCGACGTTCCTCGCTCGTCGGCCTCCCAGAGACGTTCCCCCAGTTGAAGGAAACGGGAGCACTCACTGATGCCCTCCAGGACATCGAGACGTCCCGCAACCGCTACAAACGGGGATTGGCAGTTGCATCCGCACTGGAGACAATGCCTGCGGGCATTCCGCAGATCGTCAGCAACGACGACCTCATCGTATCGGGCAAGGCTGTCAAAGATACAAGGCGGACACTCCTTTCCACCACGCAAAGGCAGAAGGTGTTTGCCTCGCTCCCCTACGAAATCCCGGTGCTGCAAGGTACCGAAGACCAAGCCTTGGTGTTGGAACTGATCGGGAGGACAGCGATGCAGGCAGATGAGGCACACCGTATGCAGTCCAACTGCGCGACGGAGTTCGCGGATAGCGAGAAGGATCTGGAAGCCGCTGTTGCGGAAATGGGCAACATCTGCCCGCTCTGCAGCAGCGAAGTCACTGACGCGCGCAGCTTCCTAGACGGCCATGTCCACGCGCGGGAGGACGCCCATGCCTGACCTTCGCCATGTCAACGGTCTCCTGTTCATCGGAGATCCGCATCTTTCATCAAAGAAGCCGGGACGCAGAAAGGATACTGACTTCCCGAAGACCGTACTCGGGAAGGTCCAGTACGTCATCGATTACGCGAACCAAAACAGGCTCCTGCCTGTTTTTCTCGGAGACATGTTTGATTCCGCGGTGGAGGAAGACGAGCGCCTGAAAGTATGGCTCCTCCGGCTTTTGCGTTCATGTTGGACAGTCCCGCTTGCCAATGTGGGAAATCACGACATTTCGAATGCGGTCCTCAGCGACGGCGACAGCCTCGCTTATCTGGCGGAAAGCGGCGCACTCAAGGTCTGCGTCCATTCCGGTGCGTTCGAGACAGTGATGATCGGGGACAAGACGGTAGGTATCGGAGCGACGCCTTACGGCCAGAGTTTTCCCGTCGACGCACGGCCGCATTTCGCCCCCGTGGATCAGATCATCTGGCTGACGCACCACGATATCGCTTTCGAAAATGCCTATCCCGGGGCAATGGCCCCGCAGGCCATCGCGGGATGCAAGCTCGTGGTGAACGGCCACATGCACCTGAGGAAGAAGGTTATCAAGGTCGGCGGTACCGTATGGTTCAACCCTGGAAACATCACCAGGCAGGCGATCGACGCCATCGAACATGATCCGGCCGCATTCGCGCTGACAGAAAGCGGAAACCTGACGAAAGTTCCGATTCCCCACGAGAAAGCGGTCTTCGACCTGACAGGCAAGCTTGTCGCCGCCATTTCTCCGGGTGAGGTGCCCAAAGCGGACAGAAGTGCGGCCGAAAGCGTGTTCGTAGACCTCCTGAAGGCGGACAGTTCCATGGAAATGGAACGCAGCGACGACGGTTCGATCTTGCTGGAAGAAATTCAGGCAAAATTCGAAGCTGAAAAGACACCCCAGGACGTCAGGGACATTGTTCTAGACCTGCACCTGAAGGCAGTCAGGTGACACGCTAAGGCTTCATCTGACGAAGTTTTAAATGAGCAAACTGATCCAATAAATATGCCCCACACCCAAGTGGGACTAACCCCGGGAGATCCGCCCGCACCCGGTCAGCTTCGACTTCCGAAACAGGTCCGACCGAGTCGATATCGAAATCCGGGTCGTTACCACGGAACAGATGCCGGAGAAGCGTTCGGGATTTTGCGAATTCGAAACTGTTGCCCCGAGGTGGGAAGACAGCGAGAACGAGCACATCCCTGTCTTCATCCGGCCACTCGTTCCAGTGCACGCGCCTCTCCAGCAAAGACCGGATCCGATCAAGTCTCATGGCTTGACGTTCCAGGCTGACGTTGAGTTTATCTGCATTGGGGGTCATCAGGATCATTCAGCTCTCTCGCCTCACGCAGCATGTCTTTAACATATAGAGGCACATCGATCTCTTCAATGATCGCACGTGCTTGCATTCCGTGGTGCTGTTCCAAAAAACTTACGAAAGAGTCCGTGAACGACAAAATTGCGCTTCTGTCTCCATGCCACCGCGAGACCTGATTGAATCTCGTTATCAAGTCTGCTGGTGCCGTACGACGGGCAAGATGAACAAGATCCTCCCTGTCCTTTGCACGGTCGGCCACCAGTTTCACCAGCACCGATCTGGGCCGAGTTCGCAATATCCCTGAAGATGATGGGACCCCACAAATTCTCTCCGGGTGTAGCATCGATTTTGAAAGCCCGCCCAAACTGGGACTTCATTCTTGTCTCTACAGCGTGGACGATATCTTCGTCGATCAATGGCGAGTAATAGTCTACGCCTTCCGACAACTGCCGCACGCCGTGGGCCGCGAGAGCCGTTCCTCCCACGACTACGATAAAGGCCGGAGCCTCGCCGTGCTTGGCTAAGTGCTCCTTTACCACCTCTGAAATGCAGGCCAGTGCCTGTTGGTAGCTGATCATGTGGATTCTGTCTTTTAGGTTCATGCCACGGGCTCCTTAAAATAACGCTAGCGTGCTGGCGAGCAAGTAACTCTCGAAATCACCTGAGTCCGTGAGTTCCGGTACGCCAAGTTGACATTTACTGAAAGAGGATTCATACAAGAAAACGAGCGCAGGCTCAGGAGAGAAAGAATTCACATGCCTTTCGTCAACGCAACCGCGATCAATACCGTCGCCACCGCCAATATGGCGGGAGGGCGCGGTATTGTCGTGCGCGCATCGGAGGGCGGCAGGGAGTAGAGAGGACTCGACACTCCTGGATCAAAGGATCAAGGCCCCCTCCGGTTGACGGAGGGGGCCTTTTTCTTTGCCCGGGAACAAAGCGGAAATGGACGACGACGGAAACGGAATCGCGCGTGAAACGCGTACGGGGCAATTGTTTGCGGAAGTCTCCCGTGGCTGCCGAAGGTAAAGTTTTGCCCTCAGATAACCCATTGAAATAAAAGAAGATTTTTTACTTTTGGTGTTGACGCCTGCAATTTTCCTGGTTAGGATGAATTCATGGTCGGCAACGGCCATCGCCCTTAGGGCGGGTTCTTTGACATTGTCGGAAAACGGTTTAGACACGCGGCGTGTTTTCGAATCCGGAAGGATTTGTTATCGCCGTTTGATCCCGTGTAGCTCAGTTGGTAGAGCACCTGGCTGTTAACCAGGTTGTCGCAGGTTCGAACCCTGCCGCGGGAGCCATCAAAACACTTCGGCGATGCCGAAAGCCCGCGGACATATGTCGCGGCGGGCAACAAAGGAATTATGCGTCGGTAGCTCAGCGGTAGAGCGCTTCGTTTACACCGAAGATGTCGGCAGTTCGATCCTGTCCCGACGCACCAGCTTGCGGGAGTAGCTCAGCGGTAGAGCGCCGCGTTGCCAACGCGAAGGTCGAGGGTTCGAACCCCTTTTCCCGCTCCATGAATTTTCAGGTCTGTTGACAGGTGAAATTCTTATAACGAAGATTGGCTAAAGGAATCGTTTCGGGGAATTAGCTCATCTGGGAGAGCGCCTGCTTTGCACGCAGGAGGTGATCGGTTCGAGTCCGATATTCTCCACCAATCGATTTCGCTCGATTTCCTCCCCAAGGAAATCGAGATGTCTGGCCGGGAGGGCGGCGCGAGACAGGGGGAAGCAGGGCTTCGGCAGCATGCTTCCAAGGGAATGCGGCGGAAAAGGAAGGAGACAAGGGGCCTGAAGGGCTGCCTTCCTTCCCAGGGTGGGCCGGTCCCGATTGCGGACATGGTGTAGGGGTAGTCACAGAAGCCTTCCAAGCTTTTAGCGCGGGTTCGAATCCCGCTGTCCGCTCCACGAATCCTTTTAGCGGAGTAGAGCAGCCCGGTAGCTCGTCAGGCTCATAACCTGGAGGTCGCGAGTTCAAATCTCGCCTCCGCAACCAGTTCAGCGGACATGGAAGTCCGCAACCGAAATGCGGGATGTCGGAGAGGTAAACAGGCCCCGGACGTGGCTCATAACCACGAAACGCAGGTTCAAGTCCTGCTCCCGCAACCAGATTGATTTTGGGGGGCCGTAGCTCAGTTGGGAGAGCGTCGCCATGGCATGGCGAAGGCCAGGGGTTCAAACCCCCTCGGCTCCACCACAGAATCATGGAAAAATGGCAGGACCCTGGCGTATCCGCGGTAACATTCGCCGGAGTCGGCGTACTGGCCGAAGATCGGGGGCTGATCACTCCCTGAGGCCAAGTGCCTGTCCTGCCACCATTTTGTGAGGCATGGCTTCACACAAAGCGTCGTTGCCGGGATATCACGGCAATGCCTGCCGCTCCTCTCCTGCATGTGCCACCACGGATGTACTGGGGCTGGCGGGAGAGCAGGCGGCCATCGTCATTGAGTCCGTAGCTCAGACGGGAGAGCGCCGCCTTGACATGGCGGAGGTCGCAAGTTCAAATCTTGCCGGACCCACCAAAAATGGAAGCTTAGCTCAGTCGGTAGAGCAGTCGACCGATAATCGACAGGTCGCAAGTTCGAACCTTGCAGCTTCCACCATAGTCAATGGCAGTATAGCTCAGCGGTAGAGCGTCGGAATCATAATCCGATGGTCGTTTGTTCGAATCAAACTACTGCCACCAACTTTGAATAAGGGCAAGCTGCCGTAACTCAGTGGAAGAGTACTTCCTTGGTAAGGAAGAAGCCATGGGTTCGATCCCCATCGGCAGCTCCATCAATCGAATGCCATCCTTATGCCCGGCCGCTGATACTGTCTGATATCCAAAACCTTGCCTGTGGGCGATCTCAGATCTGTCATTCGAACGTTCCCGTTGTCAGCGGTCTCATAACGAATCCTGTACCCGGACCGTTTGACTACCCACCCTCCATTTCCTTCCCTGCCGAAAGGAATGTCCGACATGGGATCGGAACCGGCAAACGCAGAAAGGGTTGCGCGTGCCTCAGGCGCAACAATTAGAGCCGGATCGCGGAGCCTCATGGAAACAAATACACGAAGAAGATAGGGATCAAAGGCTCTCCTTCCGACGGATGGCGCTTCCCCATCCGATATCATCAGAAACAGTGCTTTTTCTTCGCTCATCGACTTCTTGTAGGGACGCTCTTTTACGAGCGCGTCCCTGACATCGGCGATCGATACGATCCGTGCTGCAAACGGGATATCTTCACCTTTCAGACCTTCGTACCCATGCCCGTCATAGCGTTCGTGGTGATACAGGGCGACGTCCTTCCAGTTCTCGGGGGCATCGTCTCCGAGAAGCTTGAGACCGTCCCTGGCATGTTGCCGCATGATTCCTGCTTCATCGGGATTATGCCTGCCCGGCTTCCGGAGGATTTCAGACGGCGTGGCAAGCTTGCCTATGTCATGCCATCGGGCGGCCGACCTGACCGCTTCTATCTCCTCGACAGACATTCCTGTCTCTGTCGCCAGCAGCGCTGCAAAATGCGCGACGCCTTCACAGTGGTCCGATACGTCATCTCGAGTTGCCGATTCCCGGTCAGCAAGCCAAGCAAGTCTTTCAGAAAATTCGGCAAAGGAAGGCATCGTCTTGACAATGTCCTCCACATAGGTGCCCGGCATGCCGTCCTCCCGGCTGATTTCTCAGACCGAGGGTCAAGGCACCTATGGCAAGGGACAAACGCCAAAGGCCGTTCGTCAAAAATGGAAGTGACCTGAGCTACCTGACCGGGATCATTTTCCCGGTAACGTAATCGACTTCATACGTAGAACCACGTTTGATGATGCTCGAAGGCGCGTGCATGGGGTATTCCTTCGGAAGCCCCCATTTTTGGCGATAGTCATCCGGGGTCATGCCGATAGTCGCCAGATGTTCGGCAAGGTTTCTGATTTTCCTGCCGTCCTCCAGGCAGACAATGAAATCCATCTGCAGGGCTTCATCGATGCTCTTGAGGCGTCTCGGAAGCCGCAGTTGCAGCTGAGGCGCTGCCTGGCGTTCCTCCACCGCTTCCTCTAAAACAGATTCATGAGGCTCGGTTTCAAGAGGGAGTTCAGGCTCCGCGGGGAATATATACTGATCACCGGAGAGGGTTGGGATTTTTTCGGATGCAGGCTGACTGACGTCTGCCAGTGCTCCCAGCGCCCTAAGAGATGCACCAAGTCCCTCAACGAGCCCGCCGAAATCAAAGTCGTTGCCGGACGTTTCATCTCCAGTGCTCGGGGAGGAAATCTCCAGACGCTGTCCTGCCTGAACAGCTTCCAACAGGACTGAATGGACGTCCTGGATTAGGTCAGGAACTTCGTTTGGCCTGACGGAGGATTTCTCCATGCACGCAAGTAGGAGTTCTATCGTGCCGGGTATGAGGAAGGCGCTGCCGATGGTCGAAGCGCTTTCAGGAATGGTCATCCGGCCGTCCCGCATTGGTTTCTCCCAGAAAATCAGTTCCCGGCGCGTATCGCACGTTTGATGCGCCTCCGCAAGATTTTCCTGCTGAGAGTTAGGAAAACACTGAGCGTTTGCTTCCTTGCCGGCACTTGGCACCCTTTCGCAATCAGGCCAGACTTGTGAAAAAAGCCTGCCGGGATTCACCGAATGCAAACAGCCGGAATTGAAGCGATCAGCAACGAGGCAGACATTACGCATCTGCCCTTCACGGACCTCTATCTGTGCCTCGACACAGGAGCAGGCCTGATCGCCCGCTTCCGGCCCGATCCCGTCAGGACGAACAAGACCGGGCATTACGCGGTTCCTCCGAGGTTCTTCAGGGACATCGATGAAATCAGGACGATCATCCTCCAGAACGAAACAGAAGAAGGAACGATCACATACAAGGGGCTGCGGCTCCGCTACGCAAGATTTACGGCGGCTGAGAACGAGGAATGGGCTGCGGTAAGGGCGGTTCCTTTGGATTTGCCGGAACTCGATGAACTCGGAATGAACCCGAAGCTCGTGATGAAGCTAAGGGGGTGGGGAAACAAGAAGGGCTGCATCATCGTCGGCGGCAAAACAGGTGAAGGCAAAACAACAACAAGTATAGCATTGCTGAACGATTACCTAAGGAGAAATGGAGGTCTTCTCTTTACGTGCGAAGATCCTATTGAGTTTCTAGCTCAAGGAGCAATAAGCGATAAAGGTTTTTGCTTACAATATGAAGTAAAAGAAGATACAGATTGGACTCCCGCAATCAAAAGAGCTATGCGTACGAGGCCCGATTACATATTTGTGGGAGAGATACGAACAGCCGAAGCTGCTGAACAATTTCTGCAAGCCAGCACGAGCGGTCATCTTGTCGTCACGACAGTCCATGCAGGTTCAGTTTCTGACGCCGTCAATGCCATCGTCCAGATGGCCGAGAGGAAAATGGGCCGAAGCGCCAGGAGCATCCTCGCGGACAGCCTGATCGGGGCCTTGTTCCAGAAGCTGACGCCAGATGGACCCATCGTGAAATGTGTCGAAAAGAAGAACGACGGCATCGACAACCTGGCTCAGATCATCAAGTCGGGAGACATTTCCAGCATTGAACGCTCTTCCGAGAACTACCCGCCGTCACGGCGTTCCTGACAGGCTGTCTCCCCCGTTTTCCGGCAAACGCTCCGCATAGGCGCGGAGCGTTTTTCATCAGGAACCGATCCAACGATGTCCCGGGTGTCCCCGGAACCAAATGAACTTTGCCTGCAACAAGGAGCGCGCAAGGATGATCCATGAAAACAGCTACCCGGCGTTGCTGCTCAACGCGGATTTTGTTCCCGTCAGCGTCTACCCGCTGGCGACCCTGCGCTGGCAAGAGGCATTGCGAGGGCTAATCCTCGACAAGTTGGTGAAGGTTTCGGAATACGATGTGGAGGTTTCAAGTCCTTCTGTCTCGTACCGCCTGCCCAGCGTAGTGGCATTAAGGGACTACAGAAAGATTCCGAGGCATGTCCCGTTCACCAGGACCAACATCTGGCTTAGGGACAACGGCCGATGCGTGTACTGCAAGACGCCGCTTTCCACGTCCGATCTGACGTTCGACCACGTTATGCCGCGCTCCCGCGGCGGCAATTCAAGCTGGGAAAACATCGTCTGTGCCTGCGCGGCCTGTAACGTGAAGAAGGCGAACAGGACTCCCGACGAGAGCGGCATGTATCCTGATCCAGTCGCCAGACGCCCCACCCAGCACGAGCTTGCCAGGGCCGCTTCCAAGCTACTGAAGTCCGCTCCAGCTCCAAAGGACTGGAGGGACTTCATTTATTGGCAAGGGGAATTGGACAGCTAGGCTGCCGGCCGCGAAAGGCCCTCCTCGGCGATTACGTTGTTGAGCGCCGTCAGACTTTGGGTGAGGCTGTCCTCCAATTCCTTGTCCATATCTTCGGCAATGGACAAAGGCTCGAGCTGTTGCTTTGCTTTCGTCGGGACAGACAAGCCCTGTGTCGGACGGACCTCGGCCTGTGCATTTCCGGCCGGCTTGGGCTGTGTTGCCGGATTCACTGCGAAGTCGGCTTCTACTGCCGCCGCGGTGTCCAGCAACAGGGAACTCGTATCATTGAACTCGCGGTTCGCGGCTTCGATCGCCGACGCCATGATATGGAGCTCTTCCTCCAGGCTCTGGCATCGCGTGGCAAAACGGGAACAGTTTGCCTTCAGTTCCTGGATCTCCTTCGCAAACGCCTGGCGCTCGTTGGCCCGTTCACGGCGTTCGCGCTCCAGCTCGTCCGCCAGCCGCTTGCGGTCCTTTACAACCTCCTGGTGGACGTGCCGGAAACGGTTGATTGTCGCCGCCAGGCGCTCCCTGTCGGCCGCTTCCTTCTGGACCAGCTGGTTAAGTGTGTTGAGGGTCTCCCTCGTCGTGTTCTGTTTCATTCCGATGCTCCGTGGTTAACTGAAATCGAGGACACGAAAGCCCTTGTCCTTTCGTTGGTGATATCCCTGTGATCGCCGAGAAGGGTGCCCGTTTCGGAAGAAAGCAGGGCAGCCTCGATTCTCCTGTCGACCGCAATGCCGGTCCCGCAGGCGCTTTCGAGGGCGGAGAGGAGAGCAAGGTAGCCTTCGTAGAGACGCTTCTGATTGAGGGTAAGCAGAGCGATCCTGTTCCGGAGCCTTTGCGTCTCCGAACGTGCTTCAACCCGGTCCGCTTCCGCTGAAGCCAACTCCTGGCCAAGGTACGAAATCTTTTGCTGGAGACTTTCTATTGTGGCCAGAAGCTGATGTTCGCGCTTTCTCTGCCGTTCCAGCATCTGGTCCAGCAGGGACTTCACGTTCCGCCCGGTATCCGGTTCCATGCTTTCGCCCTTGACGATCATATTCCGCGCGTTTTCCTTAAGGCACAGTGTCGAATACTTAATGGACCGCCAATCGAAACCTTGTCAACAAATTTTTCAATGAAGGCAGCCATATCGAATCCTTGACGGTCTGAGCGTGAAAGGACTCGTGGGCTGCGATTTCCTCGGGAGTCGGGGCCAGAGGCGGCCTTGCTGGCCATTTCCCCCGTTCTACGGCAACGGCCGCAGCTTTTGACGGCAGAGGTGCCGGTTCAGGGGACCCTACTTCAAGACCGAGCTTGTCCAGGTCCATCATCTTTACATAGACCTGTGCCAGGAGCGAGGCGTCAAGAAGAGCGCCGTGGAGTTCGCGGCCGGAATTGTCCACGCCCAGCCTCGCGCAGAGAGCGTCCAGGTTCACGCGTTGGCCGGGATACTTCAGCCGGGCGATTTTCACCGTGTCCTTGACGGGATTGGTGAGACGTTTTTTTCCCAACCTGTCGAGTTCGGCGTTGAGCATTCCGATGTCGAAATCGGCGTTATGGATTACGAGTGGACTGTCACCGATGAAATCCAGGAAGTCGGGGCAAATGCTCCTGAACTTCGGGAATTTGGAAAGCATCTCGTCGGTCAGACCGTGGACCTTCAAGGCTTCTGGATCGACTTTCACCGGATATGGATTGATGTACTGATGGTAATGCTTTCCCGTCTCCATATTGCCGATAACCTCGACGGCACCGATTTCGACGACCCGATCCTTGTTCTTGTCGAGGCCAGTGGTTTCCGTGTCGAGCACGACAACACGTTCGTGGGAAATAGACATCGAATCCTTCCTGTTTCCTTTGCCATGGGAAAATATCAATCTTATCCTTAGGTCTCATGGGATACGAGGAAGACGCCTTTGTCAACAAAGTGGAGTTTCCGGTATATGGGCAGAATCGGAGCGGTAGCGGCGTCGGGCATATGGCTTATTGCCTGCGCCGCGGCATGGGAAAAATCCACAACATCGGGCATGATGCACCGTAATACGGCACTGGAAATTGCAAAGGAAGTCGGAAGGGCCTCAAAGCTTTCGCCTGCTTGCACGAAATTGGCCGGGATTCTTGCAGAATCGTCGATAAAGGCACGAACCACCCTGTTGAGGCCGACCAACAGGATCATGCTGGTCAAAGAGGAAGAGGCGATCCATTTGTGGGAAGCAGGAAGGTGTCCCGTAAGGGCTTTGCCGGGTATTGCTTTCGGTGTTGCCGCGGCCGTGCGAAGCGATTTTGAGGCCCGTTACGAGATGGGCGGCATCTGATGGCCAGGATAACCGAACACGAGGCTAGAAGGCTGGGTCTTCCACCTGCAAAGGCGAAAGCGGCGGCCTCTGCAAAGCCACGTGGAAGATCCAGGGCAGAACGTAAATCCCATGATGGCGCTGCGGTAGAATTCGTGGTTCGCCTCGATGGTGACCCCCGCCCAAAGGAAAGACCGCGCACTGTCGTCGATATGGATATTTTGAGGACTGCATTTCTTTCCTCTCGCGGCAGCCTCAAGAATTTCCTTGATTCCGTTTCGGGCAAGCTGAGCCGCACCTTTACCCCGAAGGGAACGTCCGATTACGAAAAGACGGTCGCCCAGGCAGCAGCCGTTGCCATGCTCGGCAGGAAGCCTTTTTCGTGCCCTGTCGAGACAGTGATCTCCTTTGTCCTCAAGGGAGACCCTGGTTCTTGGCCGACTTCGAGACGTGACGGAGATGCCGACAATCTCGAAAAAGCGGTCCTCGACGCGTTGAACGGCATTGTTTTCGAAGACGATTCCCTGGTCGTCCGAAGCTTTCGGGAAAAGACCTGCGGCGAGAACCCGTCCGTCAGCATTTGCGTTCGTCCGGCACGACCCTGAACCGCTACCTTTCGAAACCGACTCGCCCGGAACGTTTCTTTTTCGATTTCACCCTTCCGAGTTCCGCCGTCGTGGCAGAACCCTTTTCTTCCCACGTAAGCTCGCATTCCTCGAGGAAGCAGGAAGGCCCGCCTCCGCGGGTTTTGCCCTTTCCGCCAACAACTCCCCGACGCCAGGCAAAACTGACTTCAAGCCCATGCCGAGCCCGGGTAAAAGCTACATGGGCCAACCGCCTTTCCTCCTCGATACCTCCTCCATGGGGGCCGTTCCAAATATCGCCAGGCTTTCCCTTGCGCCCCTCCTCCACGGATCTGGGATGAGGCATGATCCCGTCCTCGAACGCAGGACAGAACACATGATCGAACTCAAGCCCCTTCACGGAGTGAATGGTAGACAGCCGCACCTTGCCCGCGTGCCTGTCGGAATGCTCTTCGAGATCGGTCAGTAGGGCAATCTCCTGCAGGAATTCGGCGGCATCGGAAAACGTTTCGGAAAGCCTGTGCACAGCCTCAACGTTGGCAACCCGCCTCGCCCCGTCGTCCTGCTGTTCCAGCCACTTGAGGTAGCCAGTTCGATCGAGGCCTACGGAGATCATGTCGTAGGTATGCCTGAACCACTTCCACTCTTCGGCGAGCAATGCAAGGGCCAGGCCAAGGTCAGCCGCCGCCTGTCTGGCCTGTTTCTTCAGGTTTGAGCCGGACTTCGCATCTGCGGCGATGAGGCACGCTTCATGGAACGGCAATGACCTGCTGGTCGACAGTTTTGTCAGGACTTCTACCGCAGCGGTGCCCAACCCCCTCGCCGGACGGCTAGCCAGTCTCTGGAACGAAAGCTCGTCATATGGATTCACGGCAATGCGGACCATCGCAAGGACGTCCTTGACCTCCTCCCGTTCCAGCAGCGACTTCCCGCTTGTGACTAAGGTTGGAATTCCCTTCCTCGCCAGTGCTTCCTCGTAAGGAGGAATCAAGTGGGAGGTCCGGAACAGGACGGCAATTCCCTCCGCCCTCGTTCCCGCCTCCACGAGTTCTGCTACCCGTGCGGCCACCCATGCCGCTTCGTTGGCTTCGGTGGGATGTCCGGTTGCGCGTACGGGATCTCCGTGACGTCCGGATACAAGGACTTTCGGCTCCTTGCGTCGGTTGTAATCGACGGCAAGCACCGCCGGCTTAAGGATCTCTTCCGTACAGCGCCTGTTTGTCTTCAGGACAAACCTAAGCGCTGCATTCCCGGCCATGTCTTCCATCGCGCCAGGGTATCCGCCTTGGAACCCATATATGTTCTGGTCCTCGTCACCGACGGCAGTGATGCCCCCATGCACCGATGAGATCATCCGGACCCATTCGACCTGCACGGGATTCGCGTCTTGCGCCTCGTCGACGACAATATGCCTTACGCAGGAGGCTTCTTGGTCAAGGATGTCGGGACGCGTCCTAAACAGCCGTACCACCTTGAGGATGAGGTCGCCAAAATCCGCAAGATTGCGGCTCTCCAGCTCATACTGGTAGGCGGAATAAGCGGCTGCAAAACGCTCTTCTTCCTCGCCTCTCGGGGGACGGCTCGGGTCGGAAGCCTGTTGTTCGGTAAGGCCCCACCCCTTCCACAGGGATACCTGCCGCAACGCGCGCCTGGCGAAGTCCCGCAGGCCGGACTCCCACTCCTTTCTCGCTGCCTTGACCGCCTCCTCGTCAAGTCCGGCCCCGGGTTTGAAAGGACCGAATGCAGCCGGATGTTTGGCGGCTTCCGTCATGAGGGACAAGGCTTCGTCTTCATCCACCACAGCGTAGTCATGACCCTTCAATCCTGCAGCTTCAGCATATTTGCGAAGGATTCGTCCTGAAATGGAGTGGAAGGTGCCCAGCCTCAAACCTTCGGACTTCTCCCCGATTTTTGCCGCAACCCTCTCCTTCAGTTCCCGGGCGGCCTTGTTCGTGAAGGTGACTGCGACGATCCGGTCGGCAGGTATGCCCTTTTCGCCGATTAGCCACGCCACACGCGCTGTAAGTGTTGTCGTCTTGCCGGTGCCTGCACCGGCAACGATCAGGGATGCTCCGAGGGGGGCGGTAGCGGCCGCCATCTGCTCCGGATCGAGTCCTTCCAGCTCCACTGTGAATCCTTTTATAAAAGAACTGAATTCCTAACAGCCAAAATGTTGACGAGAGTAGGGGCGCGTGTCAAGGATAAACAAGGCTCGATCATCCGTGATCGATATCGTATCCTTGTGCCTGAAGGAATTGCAGAGGCTTTCGATGTCTGAAACGTTCGTCCATCTCCATGTCCACAGCGACTACACGCTGTCCAAAGGCGGCAGCAAGGTTTCGCAGCTTGTGGAAAGGGCGAAGGAACTCGGCATTCCGGCAATGGCGCTCACCGACGACGCCAACATGTTCGGTGCCATGGAATTCTCGAAGAAAGCGGTCCAGTCCGGAATCCAGCCCATCATCGGCACAAAACTGTGGTTCGATACCGGAAACAAGTCGAAGGGGAGCATCCTGCTGCTCGCGAAGGATTCAGCAGGATACGCAAACATCTGCCACATTCTCCTTCAGGCAAACCGCCCCCACGGGGAACACCAGGGCGGCAGCGGCATCATTCCGGTTGACGCGCTGCAGGGCCGCACGGACGGCGTCATCGCTCTGACCGGCGGCAAGGACGGATGCCTTTACACGCTCCTGAAGCAAGGCAGGCGTGACGATGCATGCCAGATGCTGGACTGGTTGCGGTGGGAATTCGGAGACCGGCTCTATGTCGAAATCTGCAGGAACGGGGACGAAACTCCCGAAGAGGCGAGGATTGAAAGCCATTTGATCGACATCGCCTTCAATGTCGCCCCCATGGAATGCAGCGACGGAATGATCAGGGACATGGTTCCGGTCGTGGCGGCCACCGAAATCTGGTATGCGACTCCCGACCGTCACGATACCTGGGAACTTCTGAAGGCCGTCGAATCGAAAGGGAAAGTAACCGTCGAAGGCACCAATATCGTGCCCAGTACGACCCGGCGGTACCACATGCGTTCCGCCGAAGACATGCGCGCAATGTTCTCCGACCTGCCTGAAGCGGTGGATAACGCCGTCCTTCTTGCGGTCAGGTGCGCGTTCAAGGCTCCGTCCAGGAAGCCCATTCTGCCTACGTTCAAGACCGAGGACGGGCGTTCGGAAGCGGAAGAAATGCGCCATCAGGCACGGCAAGGTCTCGAAAAGAGGCTCAAGGTGCTCGGGATCGAGGGGGAGGCCAGAAAACCGTACGACGAGCGCCTGGAGTACGAGCTGGGCATCATCGAAAAGATGCAGTTCCCGGGCTACTTCCTGATTGTGGCGGACTTCATCCAATGGGCTAAGTCACAGGGTATTCCTGTCGGGCCGGGCCGCGGCTCCGGAGCGGGATCGCTTGTCGCCTATTCGCTCTACATTACCGATCTTGATCCGCTCGCGTTCGGTCTGCTCTTCGAGCGGTTCCTCAATCCCGAACGAGTGTCGATGCCCGATTTCGACGTGGATTTCTGCCAGGACCGACGCGAGGAAGTGATCCAGTACGTCCGGGAGAAATACGGCGAGGATTACGTCTCGATGATCGCAACGTTCGGCGAGATCAAGTCCAAGACTGCGATCAAGGACGTCGGGCGGGTCATGCAGAGCGATGAATTTGGCGGATTCGGTTTCAGCGAGCTGGACCGTCTGACGAAGCTGATGCCGATGAACGGACCTGAGCCGATGAAGCTTCGGGACGCGCTCAACAACGAGGAGCAGCCCGATTTCAGGCACGCGGTGCACGAGGAAAGCAAGTACCGCCTCTTGGTCGATTCTGCCATCAAGGTAGAGGGCCTTCTGCGGAACCAGGGCATGCATGCTGCAGGCGTCATCATCGCAGGCCAGCCGCTGGATACGCTGGTTCCGGTCGGCTGGGACAGTCAGACCTCGATGCCCGTCTGCCAATTCAACATGAAGCACGCCGAAGAGAGCGGTCTCGTAAAGTTCGACTTCCTGGGCCTCAAGACCCTTTCCGTGATCCGCGAAACTCTCGAGCACATCAGGAACACGACCGGGGAGGAGATCGATCTCGGAACCCTTCCTCTGGACGACAAGCCTACTTACGAGATGCTGTCGCAAGGGTTTTCGAACGGCGTATTCCAGTTCGAATCCGACGGAATGAAAAAGTGGTTCCGCGAGCTGAAGCCCAGCCGTTTTGAAGACCTCATCGCGCTTGCCGCCCTGTACCGTCCGGGGCCGATGGACATGATCCCGACATATGTCGACTGCAAGAACGGAAGGGCCGAGCCGCAGTATCCCGAGCCTGTGGAGCAGACAAAACCGTTCCTTGAAGAGACCTTCGGGATCATGGTCTACCAAGAGCAGGTGATGCAGGTCGCGCAGGTGGTGGCCGGCTACTCGCTTGGCGGTGCCGACCTTCTTCGCAGGGCAATGGGCAAGAAAATTCCCGCGGAAATGGCTGCCCAACGCGACATGTTCATCAAGGGGGCAACCGGACGGGGTACGCCCGAGGGTACGGCGGGTGAACTGTTCGATCTCATCGCCAAGTTCGCGGGCTATGGGTTCAACAAGTCCCATGCAGCAGCCTACGCGCTTATCGCTTACCAGACGGCGTGGCTGAAGCGGCACTATCCAGCCCAGTTCATGGCGGCGCTCCTGACCTACGAAACCGATGATCCGGCTCGCATGGCCAAGATCAAGGAGGATATGGATGCATTCGGGATCAAGATGCTCCCTCCGTGCATTGAGAAATCCGACGGCCGGTTCAAGCCTGAACTCCACGAGAACAAATACGCCATCCGTTTTGGCCTGACCGCGATCAAGGGAATATCCGGAGATCTCGCAGTTCTCAACAAGGCGAGGGAGGGCGGTCCTTTCAAAAGTCTGGCCGATTTCTACAAACGAGCGGGTTCGCAGTTCAACAAGGGGCAACTCGAACAACTCGTGGCGGCTGGTGCCTTTGACCGGGTCATCGAGCGCGACGATGTCGCCAGCAACCGTTTCGGGGCAGCTTCGGTCCTCGCGTTTCTCGGCCGAGGCGGAAAGAAGGCGGCGGAAGGACAGACGGATCTGTTCGGCGGAACCTTGGAAATGGCTGTTCCAAAGGAGATCGGAGACAAAGCAGAATGGGGCAACAAGCTCGATCGTGAATTCAACGCGGTCGGCTTCTACTTCGCCGACCATCCGCTGGACATCTACGAACCGTTCCTTCGCAAAATCCAGGTGAAACGGCGTTCCTCGCTCCAGAAGTGGATGCTCGACAACGGCCTGCAGAGCTTGAAGACGAAGCGCCTTTCCGGTTTGGTGGAGAAGGTCGACCGCCGTGTGTCTTCGAAGGGCAACACCTATTACGACGTCCACATCGCCGAAAAGAAGGAGACCTATTGGGTAAAGTTCTTCGGAGATCGGCAGAAGGACAACCTGGAGGAGATCAGGGTGACGTTGGAGAACGCCAAAGCTGGCCGGATGCCCGTCATAATCGTCGCGGACCTTTCACTCAACGAAAGCGGATCGTTGTCGATTTTCGGACGTGATGTCCACTCGATCGAGGACGTCATTGCCTCGAAACGGGGAAAGATGAAGATCACCGTGGATGCCGCGGCGGTGCTGCCATCGCTCACCGAGCAGAAGGAACTCAGGCGGGCAAAAGAAGACCTGGCCAACGGCAAGGTAACCCAAGAAAAGGTAGACGAGGTCGAAAGGCGCAATCGCGAGTTGGCCGCTGCCCGGAAGGAAGAGGCGCTTGAACGGATTCTCCGGTCTGCCCGGCAGGACGCAAATCCCGACAGTGTTCCCGTCATTCTGTGCGTCGTCTGCAATGGCGAGACGAAAAGCCGGGAACTTGAAGGACGCTATGTGGTGAGCCAGTCCATCGAGAACGCCGTCAAGGCGACCGACGGCGTCGTGTCGTTCAAGGAAGAAATCTGATAGGCAACGGCCGCAAGGGGGTCAAAGAGCGCCCTTGCGGTGCTTCAGAAGGAGATCCTCGAGGAATTTGCGCTTCTGGGTTTTGTCGAGGATCGTCGGAACGCGGTCGAGGTTCCACAGCAGGTTGTGCGTTTTCGTTACGGTAAAGTGGGCGAGCTTGTGTGAACGCTTGTCGTCCGTCCATGGAACCGAACCCCCGTTCGGATCAAAAAGGCCGTCAGGCACGTCCTGCATGCAGGGGATCAGTCCCAGCTGTAGGCCGTCATTGAGGAAATCCTTGATCTGCTCCTCCGGGACACCGCAGCGGACCCAGCCAAAGCCATAGGACAGCACTGCGTAATCCATTTTCGCCAGTTCGTAGGCCGTCAGGAACATAGATACCTTGTCGGCTCCCTTGATCCACGCGCCCTGCCAGCTCGTCTGAGCCCGGTCTTCCCCTTCTCGCAGAGGGCCGGACTTCCACTTTTCTTCGGCCAATGTCGCTGCCCGCCAGATTGTCTCGGCAACAATGCCGGCCGACCACGAGGTGTCGTTGTACTTGTCCGCAAGAAATTCTTTGATCGGATCAGGGAGCTCGGCAATTATGCTTCCGTATTCCTCCCCGACCCACGCCGATTTCACGTCGATCTCCGCCAGACGGTGCAACACATGGAATTCAGGATGGCTTACCCAGCTGCGTAGCGAGCGCCGTTCCTTGTCGGTGGCATTCCCGAAACCGTAAACGGGAGCAATCTCGGGAGCCATCCTCTCCACTGTGAGTTCCACCATGCAGGGCTTGGTCATGTCGCGAAGCAGCGCCACCCTGTCAGGATTGAGCTTCCGCATGTCACCGCGCGTCATGAATTCAAAAGGACCCTTCGGCACAGGCGTCTGCAACATTTCCAGTGCATAAAGGATGCGGGGCTTCCTCAGTGTTATGAACCGGGCATCTCTGATGGAGCGCATTCCGGTGACAGTAAACTCGTCGAAGGCCTGCCCTGACTTCATGATCGAAGCAGCTTCCGATTTCGGATATTCGGGCTCCGGCAATATGCGGCGCAGGTCTTCGCGCAAGGTGCGTCCCATGAATACCTGGTCCATTCTCAGCCTGGGGTCTACCTGCCTCATGAGATTGAAGGCAAGCATCATTACACGATGGAAAAGATTGGCGACAAAACGGCAGATGAAATCCGGCGGCACGTCCTTTGGATCGTAATTCCACTCCTTCAGGACGTCGGCGTGGTTGACGACAAGATATTTGTCATGACGGATCCATGTTTTGCGCCAAATCTCTGATTTGGAAAAGAAATAGTCGTATTTGATGTTGCTCCACCATATGACACCAGTCGAAAGGTCGTCGGGACCGCCTATGCGCTTGGCGACCTTCTCTCCATAGGCAAATGCCCAGCCCGGTCCCGGCTCCTTGTCGTCGTCGAATATGACGACGCCGAACCTTCTGTTGGCTCCATGCTGGACTGACATTCGGGAAGAACCTCCGGTCCGTTCTTTCAAATCCTTTTCATTTATTAAAGGATTTAGGGGAGGAATCGGTCAAACGATAATTGCCGTCTCAACCCAGTACCGACCGCATGAGTCCTGCCCAGGTATTCGGCTGAAGCCTGGAATAGGGGCCTCCGGTTTCGGTCCAGGAATCGATCTGTTTCGCCATGACGTCCTCGCCCCCGTTCCAGCGCTTGCCCAAGGGCAGGAGCCGGATGCCCGAGAATATTTCGGAGCGCTTGGCATAAACTTCGTCCGGCAGAAGGAGCATGGCGTTCCCTATCTCCAGGGGATCACACGAGCCAAGACGCTTTTCGGCGAGAGACGACCGTTCCCTGAGCGCCGACATTGCTGCTTTTGCGACGTCCCCGGCCTCCTTGGCATTGCGCACGGAAGGTGCCACAGCCCTCGGATCGTTCTTCACGATTTCGGCGCTCCTCTGAGCGACAAGGATCGTGCGGACAAGATGATGCAAAGTGTGCTGGGGGATTTCGGGAAGCCATATCAACACGGCTTCCTCGTTTCGCCCAGCGAGGCCGATATGCTGCACCATGTGGCAGAATGGGCATGCGGTGATCAGGTTTTCGAGGCGGTTGTCCGCATGGTCGTCATTGGCGTGGTGGACCTCCTGCCATTTTGTATGGCGGAAACCGCAGAACCTGCATGTCTGGTTGTCCCTGTCGAGAGCCTTTTTCCTGACCCTCTGGAATTCGGCATCAGCTTCGCCCGAATCCTTGTCAAACATGCGCCAGTTTTCGCATTTGACACTGAGAACAAGAGGAAGCAGACGCTGAGGTGCCATTCGCGTCTCCTTACCTAACCACGATGCCGTCGGTCGTAACGACGATCCAATCGCCCTCATACTCGACAATCTTCACGACTTTTCCGCCTCCGGGTATCGAGTCCCCTGCTTTCACCTCAACCACTCCGGACGACGTGCTCACCCATGCGGTATCACGGGAAACCCCCTTGAGGTTTGCCGACTCGATGACCAACGGCTTCAGGGGTGGAACGAGATCGCCCAACTCTGCCGGTGCAAGCTCGCTTGCCGCCGGTTTTGCTGCTCCGTCCGCTTCCTCTGCCTGGGCCGCCGCGGGAGCGGAAGGCTGGCGTAGCGCGATTTCGGATATCCGTTCGTCGAGCACTTCCAAGCGTTCTTCTATCCGTTCGATGCGACGGACCAGTTCCGAACCGGCAGGAGTAACGGTAGGCTCGGGAGCTTCGACCTGGGGCAAAGGCCCGGCTTCTGGCCCGCGCAGAGCATCAATACCGCCATCGCGACCGCCAGCCACGATTTCGTCCTCTATGGACGGAAGGCTCAAACCGTCCTCACTTGCGGTAACCGGAGTACCTCCCGCTACTGGGCCGGGCAGCGGCGGGAGCAGCAGACCGTCAGTGTCCGCACCGCTCTGCACCCGAGTGTCCGGAACTCCAGACGATGCCCGGTCTGCACCGTCAGCCAGTTGCGACGGCGTCTGCGGCAAAGGCTGCCGATCCGAAGGTATGGCTTCAGGAAGCTGAAGTCCGCCTTCCTGACCCGGCAAGGCCGACGGAAATGCCGGAACGTTGTCAGGTTGCACCGAAACAATTGGCGGCTGCTGCCCGGGACCCGAAAACATCGGAAGCAGAGTGGTATATCCGACATACGCGGCACCGACCGCAGCGGCGGCGGCCGCGGCGGGGAAGATCAGCTTGGAAAGCCCGGACCTCTCGTTTGATTTTTCAGCGGCAGGCTCGTACGTGTCCTCATCTTCGGAACCGTCCGCGAAAACATCCTCGATTTCGTCCTCTTCGGCCGACCCGGCCCCAGGTTCCTCCGGTTCCTCGTCGCCCATAAACAGATCGTCACCGGAATTGAAGCCGTCTGCTTCGGCAAAGGCATCTTCCGACGGTGCTTCGTCGTCGGTTTCCAGGTCCGCGAATTCTTCATCTGGATTGCCGAATGAAGATGGATCGGGCGTAGATCCAGGTGTAGGCATGTCCTGCACATTGAAGGGGTCGTCGTCTCCGAAGGGATCGTCCGCGACTACACCGAAACCTTCGTCCTGAAACTCGACGAGCTGATCGTCGCCGCCGCTGTCGCTCATGGAAGCGAAGGGAGCGTCTTCGGCTTCATCGCCATCACTTCCGAAAGATACATCCTTTCCGAGCGAGGATTCTCCAAACGGATCGTCATCTCCGGCGGACGTTCCCAGACCTTCTTCCTCTTCGGCCCAGTCGGCCGAATCGAAGTCGAAGATGTCGTCCGTGTTGTCTTTCTTGTCAGCCATAACTGCCCCTTCAGATCAGAGGAAAAGAATTCCGACCGGCGTGCCACTTTCGACAATGACAGTGGTGGGACGCCGTCCGAATTCTTCCATAAGGATATCGCCTGCCGTACTGACGGCCTCGCCGCCGGCAGAAAGGAGTTGCTCGTCCGTGTCCAGATCGCTTCTGCTTTCCCAGCGGGTCCCGTTTTCGGTAATGACGCTGGTGGTCCCGTTTCTGGACAAGGCGTCACCGAACCCTTTGGCAAAGGATGCCGTAAAGCCGATCGCCAGTTTTTGGAACAGGTGACGGTCAACACTGGTTGCCAGCGCCGTCCCGATGTGGGTTGTATCGACGGCGACCGCTTTGATCGGTACGGTTTGGTTCAGCTCGCGTCCGTCACGTGTCTTCGTGACCGTCATGCGGTCAAAGGAGATGACAAGCGCGTTGCGAGCAGTCTGAAAGCTGCCGATAAGGGTTGCGCCTGCATATTCTCCCTGCAGGATGCGTGCAATGACGGGGCCCGGCGCGTCGGAGTTCGCACGGCTGATCATTTCAGCATAGAGTACAGTGCCTGCGAGGGGGAGTTCCACGACAGGACCCTCTCCCTCGGGAACAGCGGGGGCGAGAGAAGGAGGACTCTGTTCAGGGGCGGGTTCAGGTGCCTTGACGGGGAAACGGATAACTTCGGCAACAGGCTTCGCCCTCCGCACCTCCACAAGATATTCCTGGATTTTCTGCGTCTCCTGAGGATTGCGGATCGGTGCCGGCGCACGGACGATCGGCGCGGTTTCCGTAATCGGACGTTGTATGACCGGAGCTTCCTCCACAGGCAGCTCCACTTGAGGAACTTCTTCAGGTTTTTCTTGAGGTTCAAGCTCGATCACCGGGATGACCTGTTCGGCCGTATTCGCGCGCACGGTCGGGATAGCGGACCCGCCTGAGGCACGTGCCGCGTCGATGCGCTGGGCATCGGCATCCGACAGAGCACGGTCATAGGCGGGCGTAACCTGGTTGCCGCCCTGGATTGTGGGGGTCCCCGCCGGAGGGGGAGCGACACTTGAAGGATTCGCCTCGGGTTCCGGTGTGGAGAACCAAGACCAGCCAACTGCCACAACCACTACAATGCCCAGAATGAGCAGCATTCGCCTTGAACCGCTGGTTGCTTCCTTGATTTTGGCCAACATTGTTATTTCCTTCCCTGCGGAGCGTCAGCGCAGCACGTTCACGTTTTCCAGACGGCCGTCCTTCGAAACCATGAGAACAGGTGCTTCCTTCAGCACATAGACGTTCACGCCGCTGGCATTGCTTTGTTTCGAGACATAGGCGGGCGACAGCAGTGTCGAGGTTGTCCGCACGTAAAGCATTCCGTCGTAGCGCCAAACCTCGACACCCCTGTTGCTGGTACGCAGGCGTTCCGCCTCGCCTGGAGGAACACCGTCGAGAAATTTCAGCATCAAGCTGTCACCCGTCGAGGGAAGCACATCGCTGGCTACGATATCGTAAGAAGCATTGGGACCGCGTTCGTCGATCTGGGCATCAACCCGGAAATCGACCTGTGAGGCACTAGGTTCAAGCGTGAAGAGGATCGGCACAGTCGCCCCGGCGAGCGTCACTGCAATGTTCGACGGGACGTACGACTGGAGAGCCGAAATCATGATGATGTTCGAGTTTGATTCCGGACCTGCAGTCTGGACGTTGTAGGCATCCTTGTTGCCGTTGACGACGCTTTCGACCGGCCAAGGTTTTCCCGTCACATCAGAAAAGGTGATCGTCGATATCCAGCCGGGTGAAACTTTCAGCGATGCCGGCCGCTCGCCGGATCTCATGCTGACACCGATGGAACGGGTGACGGGTTGGATCGGCTGAAGGGGCATGCCTTGCGCCCGGTCCACGTCGTCCAGAGTGCGCCTGGCCTTCTCGATCTGCTCGGGGGTGAGAGGGGCAATCTGCCTGAGCGCGTCATTGAAAGCAGCGTCGTCCGGGTCTTGCTGCGCGGCGGCCGCTGGTTGCGGAGACTGCATGCCCGGGCTTTGGGCAGGGGGCTGGGAATAAGTCGCCGGCGGCAGGAGCAGGCCGCTCGCGTCCTGGGCGGCAGCCGTTCCAAACATGCCGGAGAGTCCGGCCAATATGGCTGTCAGGACCAGCAATTTACGGTTCATTGGCTGCGACCTCACTTCGAGACAATTTGTGCGATTCCGAGTCCTTTCGGGTTCTCGGTTTCAGGCCTTCTTACAACTGTAACCTCGACTTGAATCGTTTGGCTAGTGTTCGCTGAAGCACTCTGGAAAGTGACAATCAAAGGAATTTGGAGCCGCCATCCATATACACCGTCGACGAGTCCTTCCGCGACGATAACCGGGGCCTGGTGGGGGACCGCCGTGCTTACGTACTGCTGCGACAAAAGTTTTTCTACAAAACCGCTCCTCGCCAGGGCCTGTTCATACCCCCGCCAGCCGGCATCCGTGAAGTTCGGCTTCATGTCTTCCAACTGCTGGGCATAATTCGCGAAGGACATGGAATAGGCTTTGGTTGCCACCTCCGTCGCCCAATTGAGAACCTCGTTGGCGGACTGCACGGGACGGTTAAGGGCGGTCAGTTCCCGGATACCTCCCTGAGGGTCGGTTGCGAAATAACGGAACTCTACCGGCCGTGTGCCGAGCCACACGTTTGCTGCAATAGAAACAAGAAGAACCCCCAAAAGCCCATAAATGAGCTTCAAAAGGAATTCGTAACGGTCCCTGGCCAAAGCATCCCTTGCCAATGCAGTGGCTGCCGCGGCATCAGCATGGGGCGAAGCACCTCTGGTTACCCTTTTACGGGGTTCCTTCTGGGGTTTTCCCTGCCGTTTTCCTGCCGGCTGAGGCTTGTTGGCGGCCATTGGCTTCCTCGAATCCATTGAAATTTGAACCGTTCAGGCTCTCATGAATTTGTTTTCCTTGACGGCTCTTCATTTCTCCCGAAGATTCATATCTAGTCAACATGGTTCTGGAGAGGCTGGTAATGGCCGACCTGAGAAGACGGCCCTGGACAGACGGCGACAACCGTCGACTGATCGATCTTTGGCCGCGCGTGGGAAGCATTGTATTGATCGCGCTCGAGCTGGAGCGCTCGTCCTCGAGCGTCCAGACCCAGGCAAGCCGCCTTGGACTTCCTCGCAGGACCGAAGGCAACGAACGTCACCGTCGCAAGTGGACTCCGGACGATATCGCAAAGCTCGACCAATCGGTGGCAAACCGGACCGACAAGGACGGCAGCATACCGATCTGCGAAATCGCTGAAGATGTCGGCCGTAGCATTGACGCCGTTGCGTCGAAACTTGCCGAAACCATGGGAGGGGAAGAACATCTCTTCCCCTTGATAAAGGTAACCGAGAGTAAGCTTCAGGCTTTGGCAGTGAAAAAGCCTGAAAAAGGAATCGATCCTCGGAAGATCGGTAAAAAACGTCCGTGCCTGTGCTGTTCAAAGATTTTCTGGTCGGAGGGCGCTCACAACAGGTTGTGCTTCAGTTGTAAGTCCGGAGAAGGGTCGGACTGGGACTATTGATTGATTGACGCCAGCAGCCCCAGGCGGTTTGTTTTGCAGCGAACTGGAATGCCATCGGCAGGATAAACTAAAGGCGCGAAATTCGCGCCTTTTTGCTAGTCCTTTGCTCAACTCCCTTTATGCCGCCAATCCATAGGAATCGTTGCCTCCAAAGTCAGCCAGCCGCTTCTCGAAGTCCACTGATGCTTGAAGAACACGGTCGACAGAAGACCAAAGGGGTTCCTTGGTCTCGTAGTCGTTCCTGAGATGGGCATGGAACCACCCAATGGGCATGGGACGCTCGCCGGGATGGCGGTCTTCACCATACGGCTGGAAATGAAAATCACCTCGCGTCACAACGAGCTTTAGCGGATTGAAATGCGTCAGCCTTTCGATTTCGAACGGATAACGAATGTCGTCAACAATCACCTTCCGCCCGAGCGACAGGTGCTGCTCGATCTTGGATGCTGCGATGTTCGCCCAAAGAAGCCTGCCGTGCATGTTCCGCCACTCATCTCCGAGAGTCATCATGATCTTGCGGCAGGTAGTGCCGCCGAGTTCAGGAATTTCGGCCTCCTTGAGATCGCCTTCGACATAGCGCTCTATCATGTCGTCAGGTATGCCTGCATCACGAAGAAGAGAGCGTGTCATGTTTTTCAGCGGATCGGCCATTTTCACCCGGACATAGCCGTGCACTGCCAAAAGGTGTTCGGCGATCGTCGACTTGCCTGAATACTTGAGACCGTGGACGAGGATAAGCTTCGTCATCATATTATCCTTTGCCTTTCAACATAAACGCGGGAGGAGTCTTTGCCGCCGGACGAACCGCGGCAGGCGGCCGATTTGCTGTCGGCGGGGGTGACGCCGCGATGCTCGGAATCGGCGGAAGCGTGGGCGGTTGCTGAAGCACCTGTCCCGATGCTGGCCGCCGATTTTCCGGTATGGGCATCGAAACGTGGATAGGTGTCCCGCCGGGTGCTTTTTTGGGAGTTATGGAAGGACTCCCGCCGGGAGGCGTACGGATCGAGGACTGCGGTGCCGAAACTGATGGCCTGAATGCAGGCGGTACCGGACCGCGGGTTTCGGCCGCTTCCCTGGATACAGGGTTGTTCTCATTGGGTACCCTGTCCGGGACGGTTACGGCACCAGCAGGATAACCTCTCGGGGGTGGCAGCGTGCTGACCGGAGGAAGCTCGTCGTCAAGATCATCAAGGGGATCGGAACCGTCTTCTCCTTCATGGCTTCCTTCGTCGACGCCATCTCCGTACTCAAGAAAATCGTCTTCTTGGACGGACTCCCCATCTGCTTCATCATGAAGGATATCGCCCTCGTCGACGTGATCTTCTTCCTCCGCCGGAAGTGCATCATTGTCGATGTCGAACAGGGCTTCCCGTTCCAGGTCTTCTATATCTTCGTCACTGGCCAAATTGGCGAGGGGATCCGCCATAGGATCCGTGTCTTCCGCGACGGAAACTGCGAATTCTTGATCAACTTTCACGTCATCCCGCCGGGTGGCGGAAAATTTGTTGGAGCCAGGGACGGAAACCGTTGCAGGCTGGCGGACATCGCGAACCGCGGTTGCCTGAACGGGAGCCAGATCTGCCCACACGGCATTGAACAATGCCTTCCGCCAGGCGTTCTTGCCGCGGTCCTTTCCGTAAGGATTGCTCTTTCGCCCCTGCGATATGAAGCTCTTGGCCTTTTCGATGACCTCTTCTGCCTCGTCGGTGCGCGAAGGCGGCACGTCGACGCCGAAGAATACGTTCCTCCGCACATGATGCGACTCTGTTGATGCTGCCTTCTCGTCCGTTTGCCCGGCATCTTCCCCGTCAACAGATACGCCGCCCGAGTGCTCCGCGATGCGGCCATTGCCGTCATCGAAGTGCGGGTCGGCCGCGCTTTCCGGTGATGTTTCCTTGACGACGACGGGTAGTCCGGCACCACCATTGGCGACGGACTGTTCTTCGAGTGCGGCATCGTTTCCGTAGACACTCCAGACGGCCAACCGGAACGCCGCCTCACCCTTTTCCTGTCCCATGGCGATCACGGCAGAAGACCTGGCCTCCCGCTCGATCGATGCAGCCTGCTCCAGAATCCGTTTCGCCTGCTCGCGAAGCTGGGCAGCGCGCCCGATTTCGGATTCGGACTGGCGGATGACTTCGGATGCCGGAATACGCGTCATCGTGCCTTCGACGCCTCTCAGTTGATGCCGGAGGCGGCAAAGAAGGAATCAAGATCGCCTGGCAGTCCGAGAGCCGAATAGAACTGGCCGTCAGGGCCTGTGTAGCCAAGGAAAGGAGTTCGGTCGATTCCGAATTTCTTGGCAAAGTCCATGTTCATTGCGAGGAACTCTGACGCTTTCGCAAATTCAGGCGAATTGGGATCCGCCGTAGGCGTGAAGTTTTTGCCGGCATCTGAATCCAGCCAAACCCTTGCGGGAAGGGGACGCGACAGTATTTCTTGGGCAATGGGAGCGCTGCCTTCCAACCCGGCAATGAGGATCACGCGGATTTTCAGCTTCTTCGCGTAAACCGACGGGCGCAGATAGTCCCATGCCCGATGGCAATAAGGACATTGCGGGTCGGCAACCATCCAGAGGGTGACCGGAGCGTTCATCGTTCCGACTTCAAAATAGGGAGTGCTTTCCGCCGCCTTCAGAAATTCTTCTTTGTTGATTTTGGAAATCCAAAGCTCGGAAGTGTTTCCGAGCGCACCGGCGACCGGACCGTCTGCGGCCGGAAGGGACAGAGAAGGTTCGCCCGAATTTCGGGTTGCGGCAGGCGAGGGCGGAGTAACATCATTCGACGGCCGATCCACGGAAGACATCTCACCCTGTGGAATTGCCTGCTCGGTCGCCGGAGAAGCAACAGGGGAGGTCTGTATCGGTTCCGCAGAGGACGGGCTCTCCGCGGCAGTTGCTCCGGCATCGCTGGCGGTTCCGTCAAGCTTCTCGCTTCCCAAACTGTTGGCTGCTGCGTCGAACCGGGCGCGCATTTCCCCGATCTGGATGCCCGTGATGTTCGTGCCGCCCTTCTTGAACAGGATGCCGCCGACGGCATACTCCCCGTCAGGCGCGACATACAGCGTTTGCATCTTGCCGTTGGCGCTCTCCGCGAGATAGCCGCGCAGCCCTCCTTCCTCGCCGAGGAACGTCAGCTTCACACCCTGCGACTGCATCCAGCTCACGAAAGGGGGGACCTTGCTCTCCCGCGAAGCCAAGGGATTGGCGTTCTGCGCGAGTGCAGTGGATGCCGTGAGGGCCATTGCCCCCATCAAAAGGATTCGACGCAGGTTTTTCATCTGTATTCTCCAAGAGGACAGGATTCGATTGTGAAAGACACATGCGGATCGGTCAACCAATTATCCGCGAATCCTTCAGGAGCGTGACCTTCTCTTTTGGAAGCCTGAAAGTCCGGATCGGCCTCCGGAACCGCCCGAAGTTTTGCGCTTCATGCTTTCCGGAAAAATGGAGTTGTCGCAGTCGGGATAAGCATTGCAGGAAAGGAACGTCTTTCCTTTGTTGTCCCCTTTGCGGATGACGCGTGTCACCATCGTTCCTTTGCCGCATTTCGTGCAGGTGGAGCCGTGTCCTTCCATCTGCGGAACGGTCTCCTTCGGCCACTGCACGTAGTCACAGGAGGAAGAAGGGTCGTCCTTCACCCAATTGTCGCACGAAAGGAACGTCTTTCCTTTGCTTTCGCCTTTCCTGATGACCCTGGTCCTGAGGGTTCCCTTTCCGCATTTCGGGCAACGAGTGCCGTCCCCTTCCATCGGTTTCACTTTGGGACGGTCGGCCTCAGGCCATACCGCATGACGGCAGGAATTTGGGTCGTCCTTGTTCCAGGCATTGCAGGCCAGATACCGCTTTCCCTTGTTTTCACCCTGGCGCAGCACACGGGTGACCATTATCCCTTTGCCGCATTTCGGGCATTGGCTTCCATGTCCTTCCAGCGGATCGATCGATACCCCCTTGATGGTGACCGAACTTTCCTTCCCTTTCTGGATGGTGCGGCTGAGCGCCTTCAGCAGTACCTCGTTGAACTGCTGGTCTGAGGCCTCCCCCCTGGCGATTTTTGAGAGCTGGGCCTCCCAGATGGCAGTCATGCCCGGGCTTGTGACATCCGGAGGCAGGACATCAATTACGGCACGCCCCTCGGGTGTCGAAACAAGCTTGGTCTTTCCCTTACGTTGCAGGAACCTGCGTTTGAGGAGCGTCTCGATAATGCTGGCCCTGGTCGCTTCGGTGCCAATGCCGTCATTTTCCCGCAGCCGCTTTTTCACTTCTGGATCTGTTACGAACTTGTGGACGTTCGTCATCGCCGCGATCAGCGTGCCGTCGTTGAAATGAGCCGGAGGCTGTGTCCGCTTCGACGAGACTTCGCCCTTCTCGGCCGTGACGGGATCTCCCTTGGCCATCGTAGGGAGCGTCTGGTCCGCCTCCCTGTCTTCGTCTTCGTCGTCTTCCTCGGCTCCGTAGACCACCTTCCATCCGTTGGCGAGCACCTGCCTTCCGGTGGCCCTGAACCTTTCTCCTTCGACATGCACGACAGCAGAAAGTGATTTCCATGTGAAATCGGGATAGAACTGGGCAACAAAGGCCTTGGCGATCAGCTCGAAGACGTTGCGTTCGACAGGGCTCATTTTCGATAGCTTTGCCGCGGTGAATTCCGAAGTGGGAATTATGCCGTGGTGATCGGTAACCTTGCTGTCGTCCCAAGCTTTGGACCTTATGCCCAGGTCGGCCTTGCCTGCAGCATCGCCGATACCGGGAGTGTCAGCGAGTGCGGCCATGATGCCCGGGGCTTCGTCTTTGAGGATGGATTTCGGCAAGTAACGGCTGTCCGAACGCGGATACGTGGTTGCCTTGTGCGTCTCGTACAGCGATTGCGCGACTTCCAGAGTCTGCTGCGCCGTAAGCCCTAGCTTTTTTGAACACTCGGACTGAAGGGCAGATAGCGAATAGGGCAGGGGAGGCGATTTCGACTTGTTCGTGCTCGCAAAGGATTCAACCTTACCCGTCTTCCCCGCAATTTTGGCAGCGATCTCGTCCGCCACCTTCCTGTTGACCAGGCGTCCCTCCGGATCAAGGCCGTCATGGTCGTCCGGGATAATCCAATCGGCCCTGAAGGTACCGTTCGCGTGGCGGAAGATACCGTTCGGAAGGTAATGGTCAGTAGGCTTGAATTTCTCGATTTCCCTGTCGCGGTCGACCACAAGCTTGAGTGTCGGTGTCTGCACCCGGCCGACCGAAATCAGCATGTTCGCCCCTGAATTGCGGGCAAGGATCGTATAGAGACGGGTGAGATTGAGACCGTGCAGCCAATCCGCACGCTGCCGGAGGACGGCGGCGACCGAAAGGTTCTTCTTCTCGGAGTTGGGGAAAATGTTCTCGATAGCCGCGATCATGTCCTTCTCGGCCATGGACGAGACCCAAATCCGCTTCGTTTTGGGGGAGAAGGGATCCCACCCCATCTCCTCGAGAAGTTCGTCCACGAGAAGCTGTCCTTCCCGCTCGGCGTCGCCGGCGTTGACGACTACTTTGGAAGACTTCAGGAGGTTCTTGATAATGTTCAGATGGGCGCTCTTGTCCCGGTGGGGTTCTCTGCGCCACCTGTCGGGAATGATGGGAAGATCGTCCATCCTCCACGTCTTGTAGCGTGCATCGTAAGCATCGGGATTGGCCAGTTCGTACATATGGCCGAACAGCCATGTGACGGCATCGTCGCCAACGGTCCAGGCACCCTGTCCCTTCTGGGCCTTGACACCGAGAAGCGCACCGCGGGCTTTGGCGATCGCTTCGGCTAGTGACGGCTTCTCTGCAATGAACAGATGATTAGGCAATTTCGGACTCCATCTTCCCGAAAAGGGTCGCCCCGACGGCAAAATCCGTCAAGGCGAGTTCTTTCGGGAAGTGGCGAATCCTTTATTCATTCTCGCGAATCCATTGACGATGGGCGGAGCGGCTTTCGGGGGAGCGCCGGGAGGGTCGTAATGGAGGTTCAGTCCCGAATCCATGACAACCTCCAGAAGACGACCGATGCGCTCCTGGGATACGCGGGCAGCCTTGTGGTCCCTCACGGGTCTGAAGGTGCCGACAACATCCTTAAGAGGACCGGATTCAAACGGCTTCCCATCTCGCCCGCGGGGAATTTCCGCGAGATAGGAACTGCCCTCGCGGCGTATCACCAGTCCGGCAGCCCTGTCGTACGGGCGCGTAAAAAGTGTCCTTCCGTCATTCAGCCGTTCCAAAGCTTCCTCGGCGTCTTTGATCTTTCTTGTCCTGTCAAAGAGCGCTTTCCGGCCCCTGCGGTTCACCAGAACCGACCTGCGCCTCCTTCCTTCGCCATCGTGGAATACGACCATCGAACCGGCCTGCGCCTCGGCCGCAATGGCGACAGCCTTTACAAGGTTGCCTTCGAGGAAAACACGGCGTTCCGCTACGGTTCCTCGAGGCACTCGGTCAAAAGCATCCAAGTTCGGCTCGGGGACAATTCCTGGCCTGGCATGATGAAGGGTGAAATCCCGGCCTCGGAGAATGGTCGCAATGGAGATTTCCTTGGCGTGCGCGTCGCCGGGTATTGCATAACGCACAGCCCAGCGGCCCGGAAGGTGCAGTTCGGAACCATCGGGTGCCCTGACATCGACGACCACCGCAAAGCGTTCTTCGCCGTCTTCCCCGGGGGCGCTCATTGTCACACCAGGCTGTATGGTGCGCAGTGTCTCTATCAGCCCCTTAAGTCGCTCGTCCGCTGCCTTGACTGCATTCGGACCAGGAAGGGAAAGTGCGGAATCCACTGAGGTAAAACGGCCCGCAAGAGAGGCGTTCAGGACCTTCCGCCGCGAAGCCTGAATGGCCTTGATCTCGGCATTGAAGAACGGACCCACGACCGTTCCCTTGCCTTCGGAAAGCCTTCGGCGGGCATCGGCTATCATTTCCCGTACTTTGGCAGACGAGAGAGGGTCCTTCTCCATCACGCCTTCCATGGTAACGAGCTCGACAGGACGTCCGAAAACAGGTCCGTCAGCAAGGTTTCCCGCCTCGTAAGGTTCTCTCGACACCTCTTTCCAGACGCCTTCCAGTTCGCGAACCCCCCGCGGGGTTTTGCCTTTTGCCTTCATCTCGGCAACGGCCTGGTCATATTCCATGACAAGACGCGTGAAAACCTCGTCCTGCTCGTCGGAAGAAAGCAGGCACAAACGCTGCAGAAGCTTGTTGATGAAATAGAGTTCCTGCTCGGCCTGTTCGGGGTCGACCCTCATCGCGATGCACATGCGTTCCGCTAGCTTGGGGCGATCTTCAAGTATCCGTTGGGCAACCTCGTTGCCGACGCTGTCGATGACGTCAGGGACGTCCATAGCATTGGCGTTTTCGGCATTGGCGGAGACATTTGCCGATACAGAGGCCACCTTCCTGTTTTCCATCGCCATGATGCGCATCTGCAGAGGCAAGCCTGTACACAACGTCTCGAAGGTGGGTACCGAAACCTGTCCCCGACGGTTGACGCGCCCCCAGAACTGGATTCGCTCGACGACATTGGCCGGTATCTGGAGCTCGATCATCTTTCTGCGCCGCTTGTCCGAGACTTTCTCGGAAGCGTGTAGCGACAATCCGGTTGATGCGGCGCGGGTGATTACCAAGGCGTCTATGGACCCCCCATTAAAGGCGACGATGGTGTCGTTACGGTCGACCGTCTTCATCGCCTCATACACGCCGTCCCTGACCCGCATCTTGCGGGCGGAAATTTCGTCGGCTCGCCACGGTCGGTCGATCCTGCCTTCACTATGGAATTGCCTGCCCTTCTCCTCGATGCGGTCGCGGATGTCGTCGATCGGGGAAAGAGACAGGTCAGGGAATGCATCTATTAGGCGGCGGATGTCGTCTGCCTCGGCGACACAGAAGGGATCGTCAACTTCGATTTTTTCAGGATCATCCTTCCCGCGGCGGACCGACATCTGCATTATGCGGTCAAGCATCATGTTCAGTGCGGCGCGGAAGTCAGGGGGAAGAGCGCCTTCGACAGCCCCTGCATCGTCCTCCTCGCCATCCGGGTCGTCGCCCCTGCCTTCTCCCGACAGCTCCCGCATAAGCGATTCCATCGTCGATTCGACGACTACAACGGGTTTCTCCCCTCGAAGAAGGGCGTCGACGCTTCGGTCGACACAATAGTCGACACTCAGAGCCGTGACGAACTGCCGGATTATCGGAGAAAGCCTGGATCCGAAGTTGGCTGTGTACCATTTTTCTTTGGCCGACTTTCCTCCGTTCCGCTCGTTTTCCTCGTTACGCAATTCCACTTCGTCGTCGACAAGACGCGAAAGCTTTGCCATTTTCGCGAGGATCGGCGCGAGCGCATCTGAAAGCTGCCGGTTCCGTTCGAGCCGCCCTTCGTCAACCATGACCTTGATTTCCAGTCCGGAAAGGTCATGTTCGCGCCTGAGCAGCACACCGTCTTCGGCAAGATACTGGGATAAAGCTTCCGCAAGGGGGGTGCCTCCCGCTTCGAGCATCGCGGCGGTGTCTTCAAGCCTCAGCGAAGGCGGCAGTACCTTGGGATAGGACAGGAGGCTCGTTGTCCTTCGCGCGAATGTTGCCGACGACCTTATCGTCCCCCAGGCTACCGCGAGAGCTTCCTCCAGGGTCTTGGCGGTGTTCGAGTCGCCGGACGCATTGTGGGCCTCGTCCGTGATCACCAAGGCGTCCCGTGCGGCCTCCAGAAGAAACTTCCCCTTCTGCGACCCGACCCGGTTGAACTGGCTGTAGGTCGTCAGCATCAGCCGATGGCCCTCCGGCATGCCGCCCGCCCGGATGTGACGCCTGATGGATTCGGGTTTTTCGGATTCGAAAAGGACGTCGCCATTGAGAGAGGTGACATCCACGATCCTCGATCCGGCGTTAAGCAGGAAAGGGCTCCCCAATCGAACGGCCGCACCGATGTCAGTGATATCGCGCCAGAAGTCGGAGAACAGGTTCGCCTTCTCCGTTATGAAGACGATGTTTTTCCCTGCTACGGCGGCGGCCAAGGCGAGTGCCGCAAGGACACGGCCTTTGCCCAGTCCTGTCTGGTCTGCGAGAATGAAGTCCCGGCCTTTCATCATCGCCGCCAAAGCCATGCCGACCGCGTCGATCTGCTCGGGAGATAGCGCCCTCTCCAGCTCGTGGAGTGTCATGTCGAGCTTTCGGGCAACAAAATCGTCGATCGGCCCGTGTTCACCGATTATTGACGCCAGAGCTTTGGCGGTAGGCTCGGCCATGTTGACAGGGATCATGGCGACAGGCTTGCCCAACCTGCTGCCCGGAACATAAATGGATTGGAACCTGTTGGCCGGGCGGTCCCGTTCTGCAGGAACGGAGCTTCCTGGTTCTTCGGCAGAGGAACCGAAGGGTGTTTTGCCGCGCACGAGAGTACGCGTCGACTTGACAGACATTTCCCTTGCCCTCATGGCCGGGAAAGCGGGGCGGAGTTCGCGCATTTTGAAAATACTGCCCGGACGCGCCCACACGGTCTTCGGTCCGGACATCTTCACGAATCCAGCTTTTTGCAGAGCTGCCGTTTCAGAATCCTTAAGTTCTCCGTCACCCCTTACGACAACGGCAAATTCCCCCGGGCTTTCGGCAAACGAGGCCAGGACAATTTCAAAGCCTTTTCTTCCGAGATCTACCCAGACTGTCCTGTTTCCGTCCTGCATGGTCATTCCGCGACAAGATTCCCTTGTCGAATCCTACATCGAAATTCGGCAAGGGAGATACGGCTGCATCATACGAAAAAGGCGGGCCGGAGCCCGCCTTGCATTCTCCGCCTAAGCAGAGGATCAGTTGGGGGTCAGCCCACGGCTCTGGCCGGCGCTGTGGTCAGGTTCGCCGTCATGCGCCTCATCGGAAACGCCGCCCTGCTGCGAATAGCGGGACTGGGCGTCGCTGATCCGCTTCTGCGAGGCAGCCTGCGCCTTGTCCATGAGCGCCTTGCGGACGGGTTCAGGCAGGTTGTCCGTCGGAATCTCCTCGCGCGGATACCGCGGAGAGTAAATGTTCGACAGGAACGTCGCAGTGGCGAAGAAGGCATTCTGGTCCTCGCCGGTGCGCTTGGCAACGATCGTGCCCGGACCGAAACCGCTGGTCTTGCGGTCACCTTCCTGGATTTGGAACACAACCGAGTCGTCTTGGCTTTTGCCCTGCTTTGCCTCGATCGTCTTCGACCCCGTGCTGTAGGAATAAAACGGGATGAGCTCGAAGGTGTACCCAGCCTCGCTGCCCGATGCTGCGATGTACTCCACCCAGCTGGCGCGGTCCTCGTCTTCGTCAGCGGCCGCGAGCCACTTCTCGATGCTCTGCTCGGCCGAAAGTTCGTTGCCGTCTTCATCGCGAGACAGATAGACCGAGGTCATGACGATCTCGCTCTCGCGCTCCGGATCGGTCACGCTGTCGTTGTCGACGATACGGACCCAGAAGCAGGGACGTCCGCCACCCAGCTCGGGATTGTGCTGCAGGAAAGCCGCACCCTTTGCCTTGAAGTCATCCAGGCCGCTGAAGGTAACCGCCTGGTCCGGGAACACGGCGTAACGGTTCTGCTTCACGTTCCCGTTGTTTTCCTTGTACGGGTCGACCGATACGAATGCGCCGGTGACGCAAGCCTCGTTCGGATTGTCGTAGGAACGTTTGGCAAAGGTGTACCAGTCAGCCACCAAGGTTTCGGAACGGCGGTCCAGATATGCCTTCTCCAGGACAATGATCGGAAACTCGCCGGTCGGCTGTGAGATGCCGACGCGCTTGCCCTTCTGAAGTTCGAACACCTCCGGACGGTTCTTGACCGCCTTCTTCGGATTCATCTTCAGTTTGAAGCTGGTCAGAGGAGCGCCGTCGTCCGCAAACTGGGGAACAACGTCATCGAACGGAGCGAGGATGTAGGCCTCGGCATAATCCTCTTCGATGTTGCGGTTCTTCGGATCTGCGACGTGGACAGCGCCGATCATGACCGGGATGTTCCACTTGCCGAAGCTGCGGGTGTTGCCGCCACCGCTGTTCTTTTTGATGCTCTTGAGATTCAGTGCCATGTATTCGACCTTTCCAGTTCTGGGTCACGAGGTTTCATTTCTTCTCACAAGGTGCCGCATTCGTTTCACGAGATGACAATCACTCCTGAGAAGGCCGGGTCATCACACCCTTGACGCAAGGATTCGTGTCGACCAAGCAAGAGACAAACACGAAAACAGAAACTGCTCAAACGCCGGCAGAAAAAACTCGGGATCAATAAAGAACAGGAACTGAGTCCGCCGGAAGGTGAAGAAGGATTTCATCTTTGCGGGAAAGGAGCCACTGGACATAATTCCTGCCCCCGAAGCAGTCGTCACCGGGGCGGTTTTCTTTCCAGAATTCCATCACGCACTTGTCTTGATGGGGGCAATCGAGACACTCGGGATTCATGTTGCGGGTGGCCTGTCTGCGCAGATATGCCTTGCGGGCCGGGGAACGCAAAATATCGGCGAAATCCTGGGAAAGTATGTTGCCGAAGGTTCTCATGAATTCCTTCCATCCGTGCCGATAATCCGGCAGGACAAAATCACCGTTCGGCATAAGGAAAAGGGTTTGCCCTGCAATGTTCGCTATGCCGCCGCTCTCGGCCTGGGAAAGGATGTAACGCATCTGTCCGATCTCCGGCACGTGGAGGTCGCGATTTTTTCTGCCGAGCCAGTGCTCGGTCAACTCGACCATGAAAGCCGACCATTCTTCCATGGTCGGAGCATATCGGTCATAGCTTCCGCCGTCATTCTGGTCGTTCCACATGAATGGCAGCCAAGAGGTTTCCCTGATTCCCAGCTCGGAAAGATAATCAAGCGTGTATGAGGCACCCTGATCCAGAATCTCACGGTTTACCACGCTGATGGTTGACACCTTCAGCCCGTCCGCCACGGCTTCCCTGACCTTGCGCTCCCATTTTCTGACATACGGACCGCCGCGCATGCTGCCGTCATAAGATGTCTGGAATTCACCATGCCCGTACTTCCGGAAAACGTCGTGCCAATCGCGCCTTGCCGAGACAAGCGACGTGAGCACGGTATGCCGCACACGGTATCCATTGCGGCTGTCGAAAACGGAATTGATGCGGTCAGCCATGTCCGTGAACATCGGGATGCCCATCGACGTGGGTTCCCCGCCGTACCAGTAACAGATGACAGTACGGTCCTTCACGCCTGCACGGTTCCAAAAATGGTCTATTTTGCGGCATGCCGTTTCGACGAGCTCCGGCGAAAGGATGGTCCTGTCCTGGCGCTCTTGGAGACTAAGGTAGCAATGAGGACACCTAAGATGGCAGTAGAGACTCGGCATCAGGGTGAAGACGAAGTAGCCGGATTCGATGCTGTCTGCGGTGGAGGCTTTCATCCCGTTCAAGACCCCGTCTCCCTCAAAGAACCTGACATTCCGGCCGCCCTTCCCAGTCTCAAGGCGCGTCGCCGCGAGGAATGGATCCAGCAGACGAAGAAGACGCCCGTCAACCATACCAGATGAGCGGAACCCGCAAGTATTGAGAATGCCAGTTTTTCCTGCTCGAACCGCTCCGCAGGCCGCTCCAGGGATATCGCCCAAAAAGTGCCGCCTCGCGGGACATTCCGGATCACGGCCGCCACATAGTTGCGGCCGCCGCCCGTAACCGGTGCCGAGAAACCGTACCATCCATTGAAGAAGGTCCCTTCCGGATGCTCGAATGCGTATTTGGAAACGTCCTTTATCGCTGCATCCAATTCCGGGTACCCTGAATAAGGCGGCTCCTGCCCCTCGGCCAGCTTGCCGCAGATCATCCGCAATTCGTTGCACATGGAGGGAAAATCCCGGAATTCGGCGATGCCGCGGATGAGGACGATTTCCTGTTCCCTCTGAAGATTGACCGAAAGTACGGTAAAATGGTGGAACAGAAGTCCGGTGAAGGCGACGGAGCCTGCAAGGACGAACACGCCCATCCTGTCGAAAGATCTCTTCAAAAGAACGGAAAGTCCAAGGATGGACCATGCCGCAAGAAAGGCCATGACAGTCCCGCTTTGGGGGTTCGCTTCGCCGGATGCGGAATTTGTCAGGACATCGGGATAAAGGCCGAGAAACGTAAAAGACCAATGGAACAGGTTTGTCAGCATCATGGTTTCGGACAACACATGACCGGTTGCCAGTGCGGGAAGAAACAAGTCGAAGGGCAACCTCCGAAAACATGATGCCCAAATCATTACAGCTATCACCGCCTGCAGAAGGGTCTGTTCAAACCAGATCGCGGCATCTACCGCGGCGGAACCGCCTTCAGCCGCGGCCACAAGTTGGATCGCGGCTGCAATAGTCATTGCCAGACCCAATCCGGCCTGCAACGCAAAAGGCAGAAAGCGGCTAGGAAAAAGCGATGACATCCCCAATGATTCCTTTGCTGCAACCAGACAAATCTCAACATGAACCTGGAGGTCTGCCAACCTGAATCCGAAAGCCGCAAACTGGACACAACGTGCAGATGGCTACCTGCAGCCTTTCCATGCCTCTTCCTCGGGATTACATTGGGTTTACTGAATCCTTCCGGAGCGGATTATGGCGGGGACATACCTCTACCAGATTAACGTGACACGTGACTGCAACCTACGGTGCACCCACTGTTACATCCATTCCCTGGTCAAAAAGCACTCCGGCGAAATGGAAAAAGAAAACGTCCTGAAAATCGCCAGGGGAATTGCCGAGCACATGCCTCAGATCGGGTATGAAATGGCGGAAATCCATCTCATTGGCGGAGAGCCGACCATGCTCGGGCCTGAATTCTTCGAAGACGTCATCCCTCGTATGAGGGAGATTCTGGACGGGAACGGTTTTCGATATGAGCTTTCCCTCGTTTCAAACCTGATCCATCCGGAAATCCTCAGGTTTGGCAAGCTGTTCGACAGGGTCAGCACGTCTTGGGAACCGGTGTCCCGCTTCCCGAAGCCGAAGCTTGAGCAAAAATGGCGGGATAGCCTTAAAATCCTCCGGGACAATGGCATCAACGTCGGCATCACCACCTCCGTCACCAAGCCCGTAGCCGAAATGGGAGCGGATGCAGTCCTGGACCTTCTCTACGGGAAGGAAGGCTTCAAGAACATCCATTTCGGGTTTTTCATTCCCTCGGGCGACGGCCTTGTGAACAGGGACGCAATGTTTCCCGAATTCCATGAAACCTCGAAATTCCTGAAGGATGCTGCGGACTGGTACATGCGACACCGCGAGGCCGATCCGGACCTCTACGTAAACCCGCCGGAAAGCATGCTCGCAGCAATCCATACGAACGAACCCATGGACGACATCGTCTGTCCCATCATCGCGGGCGCAATGGACATAGATTGGAACGGAAACGCTGCCACGTGCCTCGAAGCTGGGGGAAACCGCGAAGCGGTGTGGTCAGGAAACGTTTTCGAAAGCTCCGTGGCGGAAGTCGCCGGAACGCAAAGCTTCCGCAGGGATGTGATCAAGGCGGCGAGGCCAAACAAGGCCTGCATTGGTTGCGATGCCTATGATTTCTGCCGCTCCGGCTGTGGCGTCCTCGCAAAACACTGGAACCCCGAAACGGACGTGGACTGCCCGGGTTTCAAAGGTTTCATCGACCACATGAGGGAACTGCACCGCGGCGGAAAGCGGCCGAAATACCTGAGCTACGAAGGAATGAGGAGCGGGTGCTGAGATGCCAAGGATAACTGCGGACATTGCAATAGTTGGAGGAGGTCCCTCCGGATGCCTGGCAGCGGCAGGCGCACTCATGTCCGATCCTGCGCTCTCCGTGGTCATTGTCGAACCGGCGAAGGGGCCTCGGCACAGGATCGGAGAAGCCCTGCTCACGGGCACGGTCATGACACTTGCGGATGCCGGGCTGGCGGATGAAGTCGCAAACGCCGGCTTCCATCGGAAGGACGGGGCCGCCTACGTCTGGGGGGAGGGAAGGGAACCATGGTACGTGAACTATCCGGGTGACGGCGAAAACTATCCTGCTTCTTTCAAAAGCCCGCAAGGCAGGCACGCAATCCACGTTCCGAGGCACGAATACGACAGGATGTTGGCAGGCCTTGTCGAGGCAAGAGGCGTGCGTTTTGCCAGGACTCAAGCGACCGGAGCGGAAGTGGCTGAGAGCAATGAAGGCCCTGTTGTCCGCCATATCGACCTTGCTGACGGGACCCGCCTTTACGCAAGGGAGTTCATCGACTGCAGCGGCCAATCGTCATTTCTCGGCAGACGCCTGACGAAAAGACTTCCCGTCGGAGGCGCACGCATTGCCCGCTATGCCTATACAGCCTCGATAAACTGGGAAAGGGCGACCGAAGCCGGATTCTCGATCCACAGGACAAACATCGTTTCCGGAAAGAACGGATGGTTTTGGGCAATCCATCTGGGCGATGCCGGGGGCGGACTTACCAGTTTCGGCTTTGTATCAACACCTGAAATCCTGTCGAAAATCGATTTCGGGAACTGTTCCGAGGCCTTTCCGGAGACCTGCTGGTTTGGTTTCAAACAAGCAAAGGGGTATCCGGAACCCAAGACATTCGACGGCAAGCAAGCCGACCGCTTCTACGGCCACCCGGATTACTCGCAGGCTTGCGAAAAACTCGACGGCCCCAACTGGAGCCTGGCTGGGGACGCCGCACTTTTCATCGATCCTATACTCAGTCAAGGAGTCACCCTTGCATCGCATTACGGTTTCCTTCGGGGAAAGGCAGCCGCGGCGCGTCTGGCCGGGTACGAAGACTCCCAGGAGACCGTAACACTCCATTACCGACGCGAAGGAGCTGTAATGCGTGACGTCGTCGGGATGTGGTACGATCACAACAGGTCTGTCGAAGACTGGAAATTGGCAACGGTGACGAAAGCAAAGGAATACGGCGAAGAGCTCGCACCGGACGATGCTTTCAGATGGATTACCAATCTGGAAAACATCAGGGACGAATACGATCCCTATCCGGAAGAAGAGCGCCGAAAGCTCTGGAACAGGCTCGGATTTGGAGGAACTTACCGATGAAGACCGGAAAGGTACCAGCTTGGGCTGCTGCGATGATCATTTCTTCGGCCCTCAACGGTGCAGCCGAAGAAATGGGTGCCGACTTTATCGGAAAGGGCTTCATGGAATACCTCCACGTCCATGGCTTGACCGAGGGTACCCACAATGCTTTTGCCAAAGAAGGGGACACCTATGTGCTCTCCGGAATATCTGCCTCGACCGGGGACGGTACCGTCACTTTCTCCGCACGCGAGATAAAAATCACCGGTCTCAGGGAGGAAGAAAAGGCAGACCCGTGGCTGCTTCTTGACCGGGTCGTACTGAAGGATGCCGTGATCGGATACGGCAATTTCAAATTCAGCGCGCCTGAAATACAGATCGGAAACCTTTCTCTCCATCATACCAATACAAAGGAAGATGCCAAAGAAAACGCATACGAGAACATTGATGGCCCGTTGGACGCCTTCAAGTTCGCATCCATCTCCGGATACGGAATTGGTGTCGAACTGTCCGGTAGTCCCGTCGCGGCCGACCTGCAGGTCGACATTGCCTTGAAATCATGGCTTTCGAACCCGGTATTTCCAGAGGTCGCCAAGATAGAAATTCAGGGGCACGCCAATACGTCGTCTTCCGTCCTTGCCCTTGCAGGTTCCTCTTCATTGGAGTGGGTCGCATTCAGGTTTGAAGGAGGGTTGTCTGCCAACACCCGCTACGGCCTGGCCGAAATCACTTCATCCCTCAACACCTCGAGTCTGGGTTCGATCGCAGGCCGTGCCAGCGTTGCGAAGGTGAAGAACGAGGATTTGCGTACATTCAGGGATATGCTCTCCATGCTGGGTGGATTGAGCGGCCCAACAAAGCTGCCGGAGGCCACTATATCGAATGCGGTTGTGGCAACCAGAAACCTTTCCTGGATTGGGATGCCGGACAAGGCGCAGACTGTTTCGCATTCCATTCTTTCTGCTTTTCCGCCGTCCGAAGCACGGAAATTCATGCATGAGGTCTTTTCCAAAGCAGCCTGGTCGAACGAAAACTCGGTCACGGAGTATGAGCCTGAGGGAAGGATATCACTCGGAGTTTTCACGGGATTTGGGACCGGATCCTCCGAAGCCTCCGAAACCCCATAAAAAGCATCCCAGAACGAAGGACGTGAAAAACAAGGCGGTCGCGGTCATCATGAACCTGTTGGCGGAAAGACGCATTTCGATGAAATGATGTCGCCCGGACATGACCACAAACAATTTGCCCTCGAATGACGCGACACCGAAGCGCACGTAATCCGAACGCGTATTGTTGGCGTCCGCCGACACGGCAATCCAGGACACAGGAGCGAACCCGTAGGCGGCCGCATCCAGGTAGGAACTGATCATGTCGCGGGATTCGTCCGGTACGAACTCGGGGAAAATGCTGCCCTTCTCAAGAAGGAAGCAATGAAGGTCATTTGCTCCGCATTCGGATTGCCGAAGCGGAGCTGACGAGAAAACAATCCGTTCGACAGCATCTTTGCGGTAGATGTCGATCTGTTTGTTTACCGGAAAGAGGATGCCGTAGTGCACGAATAGAGTGAACGCGAGGCAGGAAACGAATGCGATCGCTCCGGCAGCCCTCTCGCGGGTTCTCGTCTTCGCCCTCAACGAAGAAAGGATAACGACAACAGCCGCGATGCCCATGGGGGCACGGAGACAAAAGTCGACGAAATCCTGGTTCCACCAGGTGCCTGCCAGCCAGACGATGCTTCCTAGCCAGAATGCAGCCGTCACTTCTCCGATTCCCGGCTGCCTGCGCAACACCATCAGCATCAGGGCAAAGCCCAATCCGCCTTCCAGTATGACAGGCGCATAGGTGACCGGATGCGAGAGCTGGTAGGGCGGATCAGGCATTGGAACGAAATGAGCGGCTGCGGCCAATAAGAACTGGAGTGCAAACCAAGCTGCGGCCAGAATCCTGATGGTCCCTGCACTCATATCGTTTCCCCCACCAAGCCTTCCAAAGGAATGGCCCTCGAACAGCGCAATATGTCTTCCACCATCATTTTTGCAGCACTTCTCCCGTCGGGAACATCTGTAAGAGCCGTTCCTACGCCTGTCACAGCCCCATGAACCCATCGGATGCGGTGTCCGAATTCCCCTTCTGACAATCTGGTATCCGAAAACTTGGCCGGCATTGCTGTGAGGATCAGCCTTCGGGCGAAAACAGCCGTCTTGCGGTCGGGCAGGCAAGGGGCTTCAGGCACCGGAAACAGGGAAGAAAGCAGCGCCGAAACGAGGGACAGCTGGACGGGTGGAAAAACGGGAGTAGAGCCGGAAACAATCGGATACAGCGCGATCTCGCCTTCAGGATGTTTGGCCGAGATACTGAATCCTTTTGCAGGAAGAACAGAGACGCTCCTTCCGACACCTTTCAGCAAGATTTTCAAAGCCGCTTTTGCGGCGGGAACTGTTCTGTCCACATCGTCCGGGCGAATTTTCAATGAGGAGAGCACCAGCGCACCTCCCGATAACGACATTGCCAGGTCATATGGCCATTCATCCACGACGGCCGGCTTCGTTACTGCCGCGTCCAACCCCAGATCTGCGGCCCGCCTGAGCAAAATGGCAGCCAAAAGCGGATTGTCTCCTGTGATCACAACGTCGAAAGCATGATAATTGCGCGTGCCCTTTACGAATTGCCACGGCACGAAACCTCTCAGGAAAGTACTTGCCCTCGCATCGGCAAGATTTTCGTCCTCATGTATGCTCATCAGGCGGTCCTGCCGCGCGAAGGCCAGCGGCAAAGGTTTTCTTGTTGTATTTTTGCGCATCTGGTGCCCCGAAGAGTCTCTCGTAATCGATTATGGACGCCACGGGCATTCCGCACAATGTTGCCGATCCTTCCCTTGGCCAAGGAAACTTAATAGAATTTCGGGAGCAAAAAGGTTTTTTCCATGCACCGAGCAGAAGAACTCCAGATGCAAATCAACGACGTCCTGTCGTGTTTCGGGCGCTGCTCAGGCTGTATCCTTTCATCTTCCGAACGGAAGGCGACATCCCCTTCGATGGGCCAAGCGACCCTGGAGACGGCGATCTTCCGGCTCAAGGAGCACGCCTCGAGCCTTGCTCCCCTGAAACGCGTCAACGTGATCTACGGGATCGGAGACCACGTCATCTACGGCAGCGATTACCTTGTCCGTCTCCACAAGCTCGGTAGCGAGGTCGTCAGGGCAGGCAGGCCTTTGGAAAAAAACAGGAGCGTTGTTTTCTTCACGACCTCCTTGGTCGGACGGGAGGAAGACGTTATCCGGCTGCTAAGAGATGTGAAAGAACGGCTCGACGGCGACGTTCCTTTCATCCCTCAGGTGGTCCTCGACGGACGCCTCATGAACGCCGAAAAATTCGGCCCCAGATGGAAAAACATGGTGAGCGTCGCAAAAGACCTTTTTGGCAGGGTCGACCTCGCGACAAACCTATCCGCCGAGGCTGTATCAGTAATGCCTCCGGAGCAACTGGTTTCCTTCGCCGAGGCGAACGGTTTCGACGAGGTCGCGGTCAACTGGGCACCTACGATCGCCAACGCGCGGCATACGGTGGGCGATGTGGACAACATCAGGAAATGGTTGATCGAGTTCGACTCGCTGGCAGATACATTGCCGTGGCTGAACACCACCTATAGGCCAGTGATCGCGAAAATGATTAAGGCGGCGGAAGCGCGGCATGGCCTTTCAATGCAGGAGGTCGCCAGGGACATCGTTCCCGAAACAATGATGAAGGCGTTCGAGGTAGAACCGGACGGAACGGTGATCCCGAAATTCGAAGCTGTCGGCGACGTTACTCACTCGGCCCGTCACGGACTGAGGCCAATCGGCCATATCAATGACGGTCCGATCAGGAACCTCGTCGCAGATGCTGCGAGCACTGTTTCCGCCCGGATCATGGCCATTCACGCAAAGGGTGCCTGTGCATCATGCCGTTTCTCGCCGGCATGCGCCGGAACAGGGTTCCATGTGGCAACCCATGTCGGACGGAGAACCCGTATGGCCGGGGACGAAGGCAGTTGCCCTCACGTGGCAGCAGCGCTCATGGAACGGATGTCGGCAAGGGTGGCTTCCGGTCTACCCTGTCAGTGACTGCCTTCGAGGCTCTGCAGCCATGCGGCCACCGCGGGCCTGCCAAACCGCGACAAAAGTTCGTCGATGCGGCGGAAAATGGCGGTCCAGACAACGCAGAATTCCGTCCGGCCGTATGGCGACCCGGTGTGGTGGATCGCCTCGCTCATGCATCCTCCCTGGCAGGCGGAAAAGAAAGGGCAATCCTGGCACTTCGGATCGATACGATAGGAGCGCGCCCTGATTTCCCTCCAGGTGTCCTTGTCGAACCAGCCCTCCAAAGCATTGCCGAACTGCATCTGCCTTGAATCGGCCATCTCAAAACAGGTGTAGAGCGCGCCGTCCGGATCAAGATTGATCGAGGCTTCTGCACAGTTCCGCATGAACGGGCAGACCGTCCCCGGAACGGAGTTTTCGTTCAATCGTTTCGCCGTCATGTACATGAAAGGCTCGACCGGAACCGTGCCCCTCATCGCCCATCTGTCGAAAGCCTCTCCCATCACCCTGGCGAGTTCTTCCAAGGCCGGATCCTCGACACCTCTGCCCCCACTGAAAACGGGCCTGAGGACCAGCGGATACCCGTGTTTTTCCGAAGCCTCGACTTCGTGCAGGCAGTTGCCGATTCCCTGCCTATCGAGAACAAACACAGCGCCAGGCCTCCGTCTGCGCCGACGGAGCAATATCTCCCTGGATTTTGCCACGGCTTTCCTGTACCCCTCAGGATTGCCCTTCAATGTCCGCTGTGTTCCCCTGCCGTCGACGGACGTACCGACCTTGCCTCCGAAGATCGTGTCGATCTCCAAAATACGGCGTTCGGACGCGATCAGGTTTGTCTGTACTCCATCGAGAACTGTACCGAAGACCTCGGACAATTCTTCCCTGGCGATCTCGACGCATTCACGCAGTTCTTTGAGCGGAACAAGGAGGATCTCCCCGCCGACATATTGGACGGATACTGTGGCGTGGGGACCTCCGCAACGCATGACAGGAAACACTTCAGACTTCAGGAATTGCAGAGATTTCCTGAAATTCTCCGGAGACATACGGCCTCCCCCTGCGTCCTGCCATGACGAACAATATGAGCAATCGGCATTACAGCCTTTTGTCAGGCGGGCATGGATCGTCAGATGTGAGGCCATGACGACCTCAATGCGCTTCGGTTTGCGGCACCTGGGTCTGCTGGCGGGCAGACTCCTCGACGCATCCCTCCTCCACCTTGCGGTAGATAGCTCCAGTCAGTTGCAACGCGAACCGACGAAAACCTTCCTCTCCACCATACGCTTCGTGGAAGACCGAACGAATGCGGGCCTTAAGCTGGTCCGCGCGGCCGACGGGTACCTTCGAATGGAAACGTTCGAGAATATATGGATCCGACGGGACGAAACCCTCTGATTTCGCCTTGTCGAGAACTTCGATGAACATGTAACCCAGATAACTCGTCACCGGGACGAGCAGTTTTGCCATATTGCCCTGGCGGACATAGGCGCGGGTGAATTCCTCCACCCTGGCCATATATGCTTCTAACGCCGCCGCATCCTCGCCTTCAGGAGGCAAAAGAGACAGGGAAATACCCACCGCCGCGACCGTCGAGAGCAGTCTTTTGGCATCGCCGACGGGAGAGTCGGAAGGGATCTCAAGCGTCACGTCACAGCCGGCCAGGGTCCAGGAAATCGCTACGTCAAGGATTTCGTCAGGAATGTCACCATTAACTATCGGACAAACGATTGCGGCCTGTTCGAGGCCCTCGGGAGGGGTAACGTCATCGACATCGATCTCGATGCCGAATACTGCAGGTGAGGGAGCACCCGAAGCGATCAGTTCAGAGCTCTTGGCCATGCTTCAGTCTCCGTGAATACTCAGCGCCAACTACGGGATCCGTGGCAGGCGGAATGGCAGGCATCGTGGCAATTCTGGTAGCAGGCCCCGTGACAATTCGAATAGCAGTTCGGAGTGACACCAGGATTGGCCGATTCGAAATGTTTAGAATCGACAAGTCCGTGATTGACCGCGACCTGCCCGGCCGCATCCTTGAAATATTTTGCCGACAACGATTGGTTATCATCGCCGAAGCTGGTGGCAAGAACAGAAAAAGCCTCGGCCACGGCCTGCCTGACATCCCGTTTGGCAACAGCGGCATCGATTTTCGCCTGCAACTCCAAATCGGCTTCGACCGAATCCAGAGCTATTACAGTCTGCGAATCCTTGCCTACGGCTGCCATAGCATGAGTGGCCACGATGGCCATGGATACGGAAACAACAGCTCCGGCAATGATCTTTCCCGGTTCGTTCATTGCACCAGTCCCTTTCCCTGTTGCCGATCCAGCAACGACAACGCCGTTTCAAAAAGCTTCCTTCCGCCCGAGCATTCTCCGGATCCGTCATCCATAGAAAGAGCCAGGCATCCGGTCGAGCAGACCGTCCGGAACGGGCACCCGGTGCAGTTGATGATCTTGCGTTCCGCCCGTGTCTCCGCGTAGGACTTCTCGAAATACAAGGATTCGCCTCCGGCCCTGTTGTTGTCAACTTCGGACGTCAAAGCCGTGCACCCTGCCTTGTACCCGTTGGCGTCGATCGTATGGAACCTGGTGTCGCAATGGCCGGACCAACAACCGTATCCGCCGCCGCCTGAAGCCAATCTTTCCACTGAAGCAACAAGGCCGTCGAAAGGAGAAAGGGCAAGCCGCTTCCCGTTGTCTTCTACACTCCTCCAAAGCTCATAGGCACGAAGTATCCGGGACATGCCCCTTGAATAGGAGGCGTTGTCGACGCCGATCCTCGACCAGTTTGTCCGCGCGTATCCGGTTTCCGTCAGGCGCTCTATATGCGCTTTTCGAATGCCCTTGGAGGTCAGGAACTCGAAGAGACGGACGGGATTGCGGAACCTTTCGAAGAATACCTTCGTGGCAGTCATGACCAGATAAGGCTGGAGCCCATCGGAAAGCAGCCTGCCCATATTGGCCCAGAATTTTTCCTCGTAAGCGGAGTTCGTCTCGGGACGCCCGCCCGGCAGCAAACGTATGCCCGGATCCCAGGACACTCCCACATTCCCCCCGAAACGACGGCGGAAAAGGTCTGCCCAGCCTTCATCGAAGGTCATGAGGTTTGTCTGGATGCCGTGCTGCCAAGCTATCTGTGGAGCCGCTTTCTCCAGGATGTCCATGCTTTTTTCCAGCCAGGCTGAACCGAACAGGGTCGGTTCTCCGCCGTGCCACTGTACGAGAACGTTGTCCCCGGGCTTGGCAAACCCGGCAATGGTCTCAGCCGCGGCGGAAATGCCGTCATGGGTCATTCTCTTGGGGTTTTTGGGAATGAAGCAATGCTCGCAATGAAGATTGCATCCTTCGAACACCCGCAGATAGACGAGATGGCTGAAGGGAGGGGCAAACGGAACCCGCGCGCTCATGCCATGCATGCTCCTTCTGACTGCGTCCCGCCGTACTTCGTGGCTGTATCGAGCATGGAATTTCTGTTCGCCTGGTCAAGGTAAGCCAATGCGAGCGCCTTGCCTTCCGGCGTCGATGTCCGCTTTCTGACATGTGTCAGATATGATTTGTAACCTGAACATTCGTCCTCGCCTTCCGATGGTCCGTTGGGGGTGATAGGGCAACCGGATCCGCAGAAATGAGCGTTTTCGCATTCGAAGCAGTAGTCCTTCTTGTGAGTCAGCGTCTGATGCTTGACCCACTTTCTCCTGAAACGGGACTTGGCGAATTCATCGAATCCTTCCGTCACGTTGCCGAACGATTCCTCGAACGAGGATTTGTCGGGACAATTGTTTAGCGCACCGTCCGGCTCGACTACAATGAAGTCGTTCATGCATGACCCACCCCAGCGGTCTCCTCCCACGCCAAACAACACACCCGATATCGAGGCGCGGATTGCACCGACAAGGGGAGCGCGCCCCCTTTTCTCCATGCTCTCCATCAACGCATCGAACAGACCAGCAAGGAAACGGCTGTGCTGGAGATTGCTTGGCCGATCGGCAAAGAACGACCCGTACGCGTTGTAACGATCGATGTTGAACGCCGCGAAGCTGCGTTCAACGAACCAATCGACAATGAAGCGCTCACGGCCGATTTCCCTCGTGGTAGGAACGACGCCGGGGATGACTTCGATACCCGCCGCCCGGGCCATGTCGACCTTCCTCATCCACAGCTGATGGTATTTCTCGACCGATCCTTTAATCATCCTCTGTGAAAAATCCACGGAGGACCCGACAAAGCCTCCCAATCGGCCGGCGAGCAATTCGACATGTTCCGCCCGCAGAGGTATAAGCGAGGTCTGCATGGATTCGGTGTGGTTCGGCAGTTCCCTGTCGAGGATTTCGCCTGCCCTGTAATACCACTCTGCCGGAAGCACCAGCGGCTCGCCCCCATGCCAAAGCACATGCGCCCCGCGGTGCCGTCCCCTTGCCTGCATCTGGGCAATGAACCGCGCGGTAGAAAGAAGAACCTCGTCAGTCATGCGCCTGCGGTCCGCCCGGACCTCCTCGGGAAGGTAGCAGTGCGTGCAGCCGACATTGCAGCGGTTGGTCGGTTTCACATATGCAGTGATCATGCCGCCTCCCCGCGCGCCGTTGTGATGCCCGCGTCGCGTCGCACTTCATCAGGGTCGAGGCCGTAAAACCTCATCAGGTTGTCTGCCTCTCCCGTGGCGACGCTTTCCTTGATACGGTCGAAAACCATCATCCATGACCGGCAGTAATGGAATTTTCCGCCGAGGCCCTTGCCATAGAGCACGGCGTCGCGCATGCATCCGCCTTCGCACTCCTCGAAATGGCGGCAGGACTTGCAGTCGACGGGAAGATCGATACGGCGGCGGCGAGCGGCTACAGCCGCCCTTGAAGCAAGCATCTGCGGGATTGTCTGCTCTGCGATGTTGCCGAACCTGAATTCGGGGTCTCCGAGGTCCGCGAATTCAGAACAGTTGTAGACGTCGCCGTTTGGCTCAACACCCAGGAAATGGCCCCCGCAGTGCCTGGTCCACGGGCAGCGCATGTACTCGACGCCGATCACCCGCTTGAACATTTCGTCGAGTGGCGTGACACAAAAATAAGGAACTTCCCGAATCCAGCGCTCGTAAATCTCAAGAAGGATGCGGCCATACGTGTCCGGCTTGATCATTTCCCCCATGCCGCTGTCCCGGCCCGCCGGGTAGCGGTAGTTTACACGGATGTCGAAAGCCTTCTCGCCATAAGATGCGGAACGCTCGTACATCGTCATCGCCAAATCCGCCGTGGCTTCCGTGTAAGTCCCGATCACCTTCGGACGGAAACCGTCTTCGAGCATGCGCTCGAGCCGCGACCAGAAAATCCGCGAGTAGAGGGCCGTCGAACCCTTGTACTCGCGGAATTGCTCGTCGGGATCGAAGCTAGTCGAGACGGAATATCCAAAAGGACCAGCCAACAATTCCTTCCATCGGCGGCTGTCATAACCCAGAATATTGGACTGCATGGAAAAGCGAATTCCCGGTTTGACAGACTGAACGTATTCCCAGGCCTTCCAATAAAAATCGGGTCCCATCAACATCGGCTCGCCACCGTGCCACAACAATGTGGCTTTGGGGGCCAGGTAAGGCGCGAGCTTGTCGAAATAGGCGCGGAACTCGTCCTGTGACCATTTCGGAGCACCATTTACTTCCGGCGGTGCCGCGCAGTAAGTGCATTCTGCATTGCAGAATTTTGTCGGCTTGATGATCACGGTACCGATCGACATTCGGGAACTCCAAGGATTCAATCCTTGGAACCCTATGCCTCCAATCAGGACTTGGCAAGTCCAGGATTACGAATCCTAAGCGGCTACCCGTAATAACAAAACGTCTGGGCGATAGCGACCCTCGGAACCGGATTTCCAGAACCTTCATTCAGCGGATCGAGATTATTTCCTGTCTTAGGACCGTTGCCGGCCCAGGTGATCCGCCACCAGTTACCGGAAGAGATGGCAAAAACTCCTTCCGCGTACTCTGTCAGGCCATAAAACAGTTCGTTGTCGCCGTCTCCCGAAACGACGTCGCGACTGCCGGAAGTATACACCTTGGTGCCCATCCTGGCTGATTCCACCTGTCTGTAGATCATGATCCGTTCCCGCCCGGTAATGGCACAGCTGGGCTTTGGGACATGGTCACCTTCCCGGACCAAGTATGAATATTGGGCTACCATCTTCGGAAGAAAATCCCCGAGGGTAAGTCCCTGTCCTTTGGACAGTCCCCTGCTTTCCCCATACACAACGTAATCCGTACTGAGGTAGCATGGTTGTTTGACTGGTTTGTTGGAGGTCGACGGGGGGCAATAGATATCCTTCAGTGCGGAAGGACCATGCACCTGTAATTCTCTCCGAATTTCAGCGTTACCTCGAATGGTCGCATTTCCATTAATCGAAGCATTCCCGCCAATAGAAGCATTCCCGCCAATCGAAGCATTGTTGTCGACAACCAGTGTCGATCCACGCAGCTGGCCGAGGGCTCTTACATTTCCGTCTGCCTGAATGTTTCGCTCGGCACGGACATCCCTGTCGGCCCATACGTCGATCGCTATGACATTGTCATTGAACTTTACGGCGTCCATGGCGGGTCTGGCACCTGAAGCGGGCTGGCGCACACCATCAACCGCGTTGAGCCGTTCAAGGTTGTTGCCGTTCATGTCGATGGCCGTATGCATCCTGTTGGCTTCCGGATTGCCGATATCCACACGGTAAAGGTAGTCGGCAAGCAGTTTTCCACCCTCGAACGCCATGGTCGCCTGAACATGCCCGGCCGAAGGACGCTGCCCGGAGGCAACTCCACTCCAGTCAGCGATCCTTGTACGCCATCCGCCGAACGCACCTACAATTTCTCCGTTGCTGGCAGTTCCGACATATTCCTCGGGCACGAAACCTCCGGACGCTCCCACCAAGGTGGCAATGCGGCCGAGTTGGCGGTCAGGAATTCTCCTGCCGCCCACTGTGGTGACCATCGCCTCGATGACAGGATCACTTCCGCCGGATTTCTTTATGAGGAGGACATGCTGTTGCCCGTAAGGGTTTGTGTCGACAAACGAGTCCGGAAGAAATCCCTCATCCTGGAGAACGTCCATTGTGACTGATCTTTGGGTAAAGGACTGTTCCAGAAGGCTTGCATTATTGGCTTGAATGTATTTCTGGGCGGCGTGGTAGGTTTCCTTGAGCTTTTCAGCTGTCAGCCGTGCCTGGGTCTCCTCGGCATTGGTGGCCATCATGACCGAGATGGAAGCCATAATGATCGCCATAACCGCAAGAGCAAGCGCCGTTTCAAGGAGAGTCAATCCGCGCTCCCTGAAATTGGCAGGCTTCCTTTTCTTCATTTCTGAGGCCATCGACTGACTCCTGGACCGAAACCCGTTCAAATTCATAATAGCTTTAAATGCTGCCGGCCCAACCTCTATCAAGGAAAGGAAAAAATCACTGGCGATCTGTCTGGGATGAAAGTGGCAAAGGGGAAGCTCTTCGAAGCCTCGTCTGTTTTTGACCTGCTTGCGAACCAGACCTTCATGGAAGTGCGGTCCCAAATCCCGACACTCGAGGTCTCGCCGTTGGTCAAATCCCTCAAGGAAGTCGCGGTTAGTCCAAATTCTCTCTCCAGAGAAGGATCCATGTAGGTAACAAGTGTTCCGGTCGCCGAATGAAAGCGGGTCGCGAAATCCGTTGTGCTGACTGCAGGAGCGATCCTCACCTCCGCGGGAAGGCGAGATTTCACGACGTCCGGTGAGATGGTCCCGTTTCCGCACCCCGGAGGAGCGGCACAGATTTTATGTGCCGTCGCGTGCCATAAAGTCATCTGGGCGGCATAGGCCTGCGCCCGACTTTCCGAGCGCTCCGTCTGGACGCTGTTTCCGGGCATTGCCAGAAAGAACAGGACCAACAGGAAACTCACGATGTACATCACGTACATTACACCTACCTCCTGGTCAGATTGACGGGCATCTTTCCCTGTTCGATCCTGGCTTTCTGCTGCTGGATATTGGTTCCGATCTGGTTGACCTGGCCGTCCCTGATCATTGTGCGAAGCCCGTTGTCCTCCCCGAAGAACAAAGACTCCACTTTCAACATGACACGGCCTTTGGACCTGAAAAGCTTCTGATGGATCACTCCGGCAAGCCCATTGGCAAGCAGATCCCGTGCGAAATCGACGCTTTCTTCCCCGGCAGAGGTCAGCTTGATCATGGAATTGATCGCTTCCTCAACTGAACCGGCGTGGATAGTGGAAATGACAAGGTGGCCTGATATAGCTGCTCGCAATGCCTGGCTTGCGTCGTCAGATTTTCGCAGCTCTCCCAGGAAAATGTATCGAGGAGTATAACGCAGTGCAGAAACCAGTGCGCTTCCGAACGTTTCTCCGTCCTCGAGCTGCAGCTGGAAGCATCGGCCGAAACGGCCATGCTGGCCGTTCATCATCAATTCCGGGGGGTCTTCGATCGTAACGGCCACATCCCCGAAGCTGAGCAGGTATTCGCGCAGGATCGAACATGCCGTTGTAGTCTTCCCCTGACCTGTAGCACCAGCGATCAGGAGAAGGCCGCTCTTGTTACCAAGCCATCCCAGATGCTTGATTATCGGTTGCTGAATCCTGAGTTCCTTCAACCGGGGAATGACAGTCCGGGATTTACGGAGCGTGAACCACATCCCGTCGAGCGCGCGAATCCGTGAAACCCTGTACCTTACTTCGTCGAAATCTATGAAGAACTCTTTCCTGTCTTTCTTCTGTCCTTCGTTCATAAGGACCAGAAAAAGGTCTCTCATGTCGGAAATGACACCGTCAGGAACCCCGACGAGCGGTCCGTCCGTGTCGGCACCCCGAACATATACATGACCTGTTTCGGAGACATATAGGTCCGTAAACTCAAAATCCTGGAGCCGCAGTTCTTCTTCCTGAGGCTTCAGCATTCCGGGCGGCGCTCCTTGGATGATGTCTCCCATTGCATTCACCTCACATCGTTGAATTGCCGACCTGCTGGACCAAGTCCATGATGCCCATCGCAATCCAGCCGAATACAAATCCGAAAACAACGAAGGAGAGGTTGCGCACAATTCCTGTCTGCTGCTCTACCTTTTGGACAGAATCCTCGAGCCATTCTTCGCCCAATTTTTCCAGCGTCTCATCGAACTTGTTGAGGCTGGCATATGCGCGAAGATCCTGCACGGTATCTTTGTCAGGAAAGTTGAAACCCGTAAGATGCAATGCTTCGCCCAGGTTTTGGCCGTTGTTGACATAGAACAGCGTTCTGGACAGTTTTTCCGCGTACCATGGGCTTGCCCCTCGCTGCAGCATCTGGAGGATCCTGGGGATCGGTATGCCGGCCTTGATCATTCCTGAGACCGTCAGCATGAAACCTGATCCGAGAATGAGCCGATAGAGCGACCAAGGCGGATACTTGTCGAACTTTGTCCTCAAGTTCCCCGTCCAGCGTGGCAGCGTGACGATGATCAACGCCCAAACTCCAAGGATCACTCCCACCGTGATGGAGAGGTAATTGTCCACGAAGTCGGACATGACGGCCATTTGCGCGCCAATGCCCGTCCACTGGTCGCGGGGCATGACCTCCTCGAAGGAAGGCACGACATTGGTGCCGAACATGATCATAAAGCCAATTGCCGCGACAAGAAGAAGAAACGGATATGCAAGCCCCGTGATCAACGTGGTCTGAATCTTCTTGGAGGCACCTGAGATCATGACCGCACGGTCTATCGCCACGGCGAGATTGCCCGCAGCCTCACCTCCCTCGATCACGAGCCTGTCGCTTTCGGGGACCCAACCTTGGATGGCCTTTCCGAAAGTCTTGCCGTTCCTGACCTGCTTTCGCCATTCGTCGATGACCATCGCCACCGGGTGTTTCGGCTTTCTGCCGTCATCGGAGGCATGGGCGTATATTATGTCAAGCGCATCACGCAAGGGAACCGAGTTTCCGAGGAACCTGTTCAGCTTGCGATAGACGCGTGTCCTGGCCTTGGAATTGAACTGAAACTTAATGAAGTGCTTTTCGAGAGTGGAAAGCATCACTTATCACCCCCGTTCTTTTTCCCGCCTTCGAAAATTCTGAAGACGGTATCGATACGGTCCAGATCGATCTCCTTCAGGAGACCCACCTTGTCCTCGAGTTCCCGAGGATCAAGCAGGCCTTTGCACATTAGGACCATGGCGTGTTCGAGCATCGTCATGCCTTCCAGGCTATTGAGCCAGTAAGCGGCAGCCTCGGCTTTGCGGCCCTCTTTTATGAGGTCGAGGAATTTCTGGTCGGGCAGAATGGTTTCGGCAACGACGCAACGCCCGGAATACAGTTGCGCCTGCCCGACCTCCTTTACTTTGTGCGTTCCGGCAAAACGGACGTTCTTCAGGCGGGAACCGGCAACCCGCCTGACATCTGCAGCAAGTTCCTCCGAAATCAGTCTTTCCCCGACAGCTTCATCGAAACCCACTGCGTGTTCGCCATTGGTCTTGCGAACCAATCTTTGGCCGATCAAGCCTGTCACGAGACTTGCGTCCGCAAGCTTGTAATCCTCTACTCCCATGTCGCGGAGGCGATCCAGGATCGACATTGCGTCGTTCGCGTGCAACGAAGCCCACACGCCGTGGCCAGTCATTCCGGCTTCGAAAGCAAGGCCCCCGGATGCGCCGTCACGGATTTCGCCGATCATTATGACGTCAGGGTCCGACCGCAAGGCGGCCGTTATGGCCTGTCTGAATTTTTCTCCGCGTTCTTCCGCGGTCTTCGCGTTGGTCACGGGGAGCTGGGCCGCGCCTTCAATCACATATTCGGGCGGGTCCTCGATCGTTACGACGTTGATGCCAGGGCGCTCGCGCATGAGAGCGGTCAGTCCGCGCTGAAGCGTCGTCGATTTTCCCGATCCAGTCGGTCCGGAAATGATGTTGATGCCGAATGGCTTGCGCCGCATTTCCTTGATCTGGCGGATCTGGTTCGGCGCATATCCGAGTTCGTCAATGTCTGCCGTGCTTGCGATCTTCTGTGCGTACAGGAGGCGGGCGATCATGTATCGCCCGCCGTTCGGCAAAGGATTGAACTGAAGGCGCACAGACTGAACCCCTTCGGGGAAACGGAGTCCCTTCAACGACGCTTCCGTAACACGAGCTCCCTGATATTCGGTCGGCTGGTAGTGCGTATCCGAAGCGTCAGCCATGGCAAAGGCCGCCTGACAGAGATCAAGGGCTGTTCCGGCCGTCAGCTCCTGAAGCTTCATCATGACGCCGTCAGCCCTGATACGGACGATTCCTTCGAAACGGTTTACCGTCAAATGGATGTCGGAGGCTTTTACACGCGCAGCTTTTTCAAGCAGCGTTATGAACTCGCGCTGCATTTGCGCGACGTCGCCTCGGTTTGGCCCCGAAGCATTAAGGGCATAATCAGCGCGGTCGTAGATTTTCCGTATCACCTCAAGGTCGACAAGATACTCGTGACCCCACGAGATTCCGCGCCTCCTCAGGTGAGATCGCGCCGCCGACGTTTCATGGTGGACTGCATAGTCCTTTGAGACCACGAGAATATTCACGGAATTGTTCAACCCGCCCAGGACTGCCATGTATTGGCGCTGGGTATCCGTAAGGGCGGCAATTCCTCCAGGCATTGAAAGAACTTGACCGGGATAGCTGAGAATCTTCGCAACCTGGTCCCGGGTAGCCTCCTTCGGCCGTTGAGAAATCCTGACCGTCGGCTGCATTGGTTTGGTGTCGGAGGATTTCGGTTGAGGCGAACTCTTGGCAGCAGAAGTCTTTTCCTGACGAGGTGCGGCAGGTCGGGAAGTCCTTTCAGGAATGGCCGCATCGGCGGCCGAATCCTTGCCCAAAACCTTGCTCACCAAATCCTTCAACATAGCCTCCCGACCATCAATTCCAGGTCTAGTTTGCTCCGGCAGACGCTGCGTCCGTCCTGTACTTGGGCACGGAGGTGCCAAAAGGAAGAATTTTGGTCGTCCCGTCCTTCGTGACCCGAACACCCGAACCTGAAATCGAGGACACCGTCATGCCGTTCGGAAGCACAGTTCCGGCCGAAGCCCGGATTTCGCCGGCAAAGGGTACCAGTATCCGTGCCTGCAGCTTGCCGGAAGATCCGACAATTTCAGCGACAACAGGGTCAGGCTCGGACGACAGCGAAACAGGAGCCGTGCGAAGCTGTTCAAGCTTGGCCTCGAGTTCGGCGTTCTCTTCTTCGAGGCGCTTGAGTTCGTCGCTGTTTTCTTCCTGCTCTCCGTGAAGCTCCAACCAAAGCTCCTTTGCGAGACGGGCTTCCTTCAGCTGGTCTTCGAGCATCATGATACGGCGCTTGCGTGCCGCCATTTCCCCGACCTCTGCTTCAGTCCTCGGAATGACGGAACTGCCGATCAAATCCTCGAGCGACTTCTCGGCTTCCCTGGCAATGGTCTGTATCTTTTCCCTCGAGCCGTCGATAGTCGCTCCTTCCGGAAGTGCGACTGCAGCCGGGGGCGGAGCTATTGTCTGACCTGGACTGGCCTGCGGCAATCCTCCTGCATCAGGCAAGGAAATCTCCTGCGCCGTGGCGGAGCCTGCTAGTCCGACGACGACGGCTGCCGAAAGGGCAGCCTTAGCCAGCGGGCTGTTTCTGCGGTAACGGAAGCTGCTCATAGGCTCTGCCCTCCAATGTCCATTCATTCTGTTCGAGATCGTACCTGATCCTGTCCAATATAACCCCGGGCAATGCGCCCAACACATCGAGGAAGCCGAGAGGGTTCTCGGATGTGGTGAAGCGGAACGTGAATCCCTGCCAGAAGTCATTGCTGTCTGCCTGGCTGAATGTCACGGCCGTAAACCGTTCCTCCATGGCGGCGAGCATGGCTGCCTTCATTTTGGCGACAGGTGCGGTATCCAGGTCAACAGGTATGTTGGGAACACCTTCAAGTGCCCACTGGACGGATACACGCTGGCCCGAACCTTCTGCCGGCGGAATGACAGATGGAGCAAAGCCTTCCTTCTCGACCTGGAGCTTGACCCAGTTTATGCTGCCGCCGCCCTCGCCCAAGGGACCCGCACGGTCCACCGCCGCGGCAGCAGTACGCCCTTCGCAGAAAAATTCCTTCACCTCCCAACCCGGAATGTCGAGAGGAAATTTCTGGATGGATTCGAAGCAAGCGCGGAGCACATGGGTGCCCAATGGTTGGGATTCCCAAGGCATCGGCGGAATGACGATTTCCTCTTCCTGGGGAGACACTACATTTTGGGCCTGCCTCGCCAGTTCCTGGGCGATCTCCCACTGTCTCTCCTCTTCGACGCTGTCGAGATAGAACATCACGCCAAGAATGAGGCCCCCGATCACGGATGCGCCAAGGGCAACTTTGATCAGGTTGGAAGACCGGCTGACATCTCTGAGCCTGACGCTTGGACGCCCGAGGAGCAGGTCCTCTATCTTGCCCGGAGTCGTTCCAGGGATACCGAAGTCTTCGGGAGCGATCGCTTCCGTCCAATCGGACTGGTTCTGGAACCTCTCGAATGTATCCCTGGCGGCGTCCGCGTCGTTGAAGAACAGGTCGCATTCCGAAAGGATGCCTTCGTCGCGGACAGCAACGAGATAATAGCCTTCGGGAACCTCAAAGAGACCGATCCAGGACCCACCCTTCGCCATCGCGACATGCGCCGCAAGGGAAGGCATTCCCGCACGATGCCCCTGCGCCTTGAACCCAAGGCCGATCTGCGGTGTACCGCCAAGTTTGATGCAGAAGAAATTGGCGTCTTTGTAGTGGGTCGCTACCAGCTGCCTAGCTTCCGCGGCGGCCTTGGCGGGTTGTTCGACACCGTTCCACTGCAGGCCGACCGCATAGTCGCGTTTGAGGATCCTGACGACCCCCACTCCGGAACCGGGCGGGAGGTCGGATTGGGACTGATCGACATCTGAGAAGCCGAAGGTGTCCTCCACACTTGACATCGGATACTCCCAAACTGCCTCAGCTGGCGTTCAAAATTGTCGGCGTAATGAGGATGACAATGATTTCGCGCCGGAGCGAAGACTGCCTTCCACCCCCAAGGAGAGGGAAATTCGCACGGCCGACGCCACGCTTTTTGGCCTCGTTTCTGACCTGCTCGAACCCGGCAAGGACAAGAGTGTTCTTGTTCGGAATGCGGGCCTGCTGGATGAAGTTCCTGATGCTCACCCTGCGTAGCTGAACAGACGCCGATCCGTCAGGAGCGGTGAAGGTATCGAAACCGTCCTCCTGCCCCACCAGTTCCGAAATGTTGATGCCGTACTGGACAAGCACATCCCCGTTACGCTCGACTCGCGGATTGATCTGGAGGCTGAAGCCTGTGGAAAGGCTCTCGGTCGAAATCGAAGTGGTCGAAGTGCCAGACTCGGAATCGCGTTCCACCGATACTTCGTTCACGAAATCCCGCTGCTCCCCGACCTGGAAGGGAACCGGCACACCGCTCAAGGTGGTCACGGACGCCGTGGTGACGACGGACACGTCACCTTGGGTCGAGAGGGCCTGGACAAGGGCATTAGAACCGTTCCACTCGGAAGAAGTGTCGAGCAGGGCCCATCCGAGTCCCGGACCGATGGCTCCGCCGACAGGGGGGACAACTCCGCCTGCGGAAGCGGTGCCGATCGAAATTCCCTGCTTCGCAGCCTCGGTAAAGATGCCTTGGACATCGAGGTCGAACTGCTCGTCATTGTTGAGCGTGACCGAATAGACCTTCACCGAAAGAGCGATCTGCTTGGAAAGCTTCTGATTGACGGTTTTCAGGTACTCCGCAACCCGGTCAACCACTGCCGGAGACGAAGTGACCGTGATGGTTCCCGCCGATTTGTTGATCGAGAACGTGCCGTACCCTTCAGGAATGAGATTTTGGACCGCATCGTTCACCTCGCCGAAAACATTGCTTTCAGCGGTTGATGTGGCGGTTTGGCCGGCCTGAGTATCGGATCCGCTCTCAGTCTGCCCCGAACTCGACTGCGAAGACAGGTTGAAATTCAGCGTCGACGTCATCGCCAGTGCCGGAACATCAAACGTCCGCGACACGATCGTGTCGATGACGATTTTCCCCCGCTCGTATTTCCAGGCAACGTTGAACTGGGAAGAAACAATGTCCAGCAAGCCGGACAGCGGTCCCGAATAGTCAGCCCTCATCGTTCCCGACGCAACGTCGGCCACGACCGGGGAAATGGTGCTGCCCGATCCGCCCGACGTAATCTGGGCAAGTGCTTCACCCAAAGGGAAACCCTCAGGAAGAGGACCTTGGGCCAGCTGGGGAAGAGAGGCGTCGGCAGACCCGGCGTTCGAAGAATTCCCCTGGGGCATGATCGACCGGGTGCCGAGGACGACGGGAATCCTTGTTTGTGCGGTAATCTCGCTGGCGATTTCAGCCAGCCCCACCGGGGTCGCCTTTACGATGGTGATCCCGTTTTCTTTCTCGAATTTCGATGGGAGCGGATCACCGTTCTCGTTGCGGATTGCCTCGGCCTTCACATAGGGCTTGTCGCTGACCTTGACGGGACTGATGTCGGCGGCAGCCATCGGTTGGGCCGCGGTCGCAGCTAACGCGCCTGCTTCTGCCGTCGCGCTTCGGATATTGCCGTCGACCTTTTGCCCCACGGAGCAGCCGGCAAGGATGCAGGCTATAAGGACGCCCGAAACGATCTTCATGGACTTCTTGGACATTGGCTAACTCCGGGGGTCAGTTCACTTCGTCTGAAGACTTGTTTGAAACGACAAGGACGTTGTTGCCCTTGTAGAAATTAACGGTAAGGGCAGGGCGGGCATCGCTCATGGCATCCACGAGCTTCGTCACCGCGTCGATGAAGTCGCCGCCGAAATTTGCCGCAGAATGCACCCTGTAGTCGTACTCGCTTTCCCAAACGAGCCTCCAGCCTGCCTGCTCGGCCCAGCTCGCAAGGGCGGAATGCAGCATCTGCCCTTCGTGGACGCTGAAAAGGGCCTGACGGACAATCTTTGCGCTGCCGTCATAGGGTTCGAAGTCACCTTTCGTGACGATGTCCTTCGGTGCGCCTTCAGCTTGGACGTCCGGCCGATACGGGCGGATGGTGAAGCCGCCGCCTCCTTGATGCCCAGGGTTGACCTCAACAGGACGTCTCGCAGCAGGTTTCGGCGCAGGCTTCGCCTGCTGTGCCTTCTTGGGGGAAGGGCTGGAAGAATACGGGCGCGAAGGCTTCGAAGACACTGGCGCAGGTGCGGCCGAGGGCGCGGATTTCGAAATCACAACGGTCTTGGAGCCGAACTGCGCGGAATACCCCTTCTTGGACACTGCGGACCTGAGAGCGCTTTGCCAATCTGGAGCCGATGACCACGAAACGGCCGCATTTTTGTCGACGCCTTCGCCGAAATCGACGGTCCAGCCTTCCGGAACTATCTGGCGTGCGGCGCTCTCAAGTGGAATGTCACTCCCGAAACCCTTGAAGGAAGCATGGGCTGGCACGGCAAGCGCAAGGGCGATCGCCATCACTCCGAATGCCTTCCCGAAACCGAACTTTTGCATGTTTATCCCCTCAGGAATTCGCGCGGCACGCGCGTGGTCTATTTTCGATGTTCCACTGCACAGGATTCGCGGTCAAGCGGCGCGCGATGAATCCTTGCCGCCCGGACGTATCCCGGAGCTGCAGGCAACTACGATCCAGCGCGGAAGCGCCTCTGGACGCAAAAGGACGGGTTCCTCCCAATTTTCGACGAACCAGCCCGGAGCCTTGCCGGCGGTGACGATGTCATATCCGGCACAAGCCAAGGGGAGCCACTTCGGAAAGCTCTGCCGTTTATGCCAATTGTGCACGGCCTGTCGCTTGATCCTGAAAACATCGCCAGTATGTTCGTATGTCTGGAAGCCGTGCTTGCGTTCCCAAGAAAGGAGATCGGATGCCCCCATCTTCGGGTACAGTTCTTTTGCGCGCTTCCTCGCCGACTCGCTGTCAAGCGCGACACAGGCGAGATCGACCCACAGTTCGAGTTCCCGGTCCTTGCCTTCCTCGAGAAGTTTACGCCAATTTCTCACCGTCTGGCTGGACAGGCGGAAATTCTCCGAAATGCTCTTGACCTTGGTGAGCCCTCGCTTTCCGCACCAGTCAAAAAATACAGCAGTCCTCATTGCTACACCATGGACGAACCTTCCGTCCGGAACCGCCGGACCCGGGCGTACATGGATGACTGCAATGGACGTCAGCCGACATGCGGCAAAGGATTCACCGTGCGCCAATGGGCGTCAATAAGTTGAAGGTAACGAGCAAACAGAAGATCGGTCAACGGGTTTTTGTTTGAATTCCGTAAGGAAGCCGACACGGAAACCTGAATTAGGCAGCCTGGCGATTTCCTGTTCCGGAAACGGAATGGACGCTGGCCAGGCCACCCTGAAGAGCTGAATCCATCAACCTGTCGAGATCGCGCGTGTATGCAGCCCACATCTCGCGTGCGGGAAGCCGTGCCCTAAGGCTCAAATCTCTGAGGTTGCAGACCTTGTGCATCTTTCCTGAAAATCCATGCGAGGACATGACGGCCTGCGGCCGTTAATGTCCAACATTAGTGACGGAAGAAGCAAGATACCAATGCCTTGTTGACGGGATCGGGCTGGGACAGGGCGGGTTACCTTCGTTGGCGATGTTCATCGCTCTCGAAATAGCGCCGCATGAGAAGTTCCCATTTGGTCCTGGCGGCAGCGCCTTCTCGGTTCTCGTAATTGAGCACCGCACGGCTTTCGATACCGAGGTGTGCGCGTACCGTCCTTGCGGCGTATTCCGCCGGATCATCTTCAGGCCTGATATCGACGGGGAGATCAACGAGTTCCTTCTCATGCCCAGCAAGAAAGGAGACGAATGCCGAATCCCTGCAAAGGATGTTTGCCTGCCTGACGGGGGTGAGCTGGGCAAACGGGGTCTTCCTGCGTGTCCGCGCAGGATGCACAAAGCTTTCGTCCTCCGCGAGCGCCCAGCAGATCAGGTTCAAAAGCTCCCCCTCTTTTCGCCCGATGGCAAAGCCGTCGAAAGGATGCTTTCCCGAAGAGCCGTCGGGGCCGTCATCCAGGAGTAGCTTTACCGACATTCCGTTGACACTGTCGTCCGACCAGCGGAGCAGTACAGTCTCGCCGCTGTAGTGGGACTTTCCGTAGCTGTCTTCCACCTCGCAAACGTCACTGTGCGGACCGATCCAGGCCCTCATGCGCTGCCCATGGTCCTTTCCGCACAAAAGCCCCTTGAAGGGGTGTATCTCCGAGGGACTCACGTCAGAAATACCCAGATCGACCGTCATTCCTCCCCGGGCAGTATTCTTCCAGTCATGCAGGCGCACGCCGCCGCAATAAAGAGGCGGGGGAAGCTCTTTTTCCCTGAAGGCCTTTGCCGGAGGCCTGAATTTCATAAGCATGGCGCTCTCCCTGAGGAACTCGAGAGATCGCACATATTGTTGACATTAGCAAGATTGGAATTCCAGCTGGCCTCCGATGAGGCCGTGCTTTACCGATAGAACTCGCCCCCGGGGTGTCCTGTCGATGAGTCCTTTCCTGACAAGGTATGGTTCCACTGAATTTTCCAGAGTATCAGGAGACTCGTTCAAAGCCGCAGCAAGCGTCACAAGCCCGGCCGGTCCTCCTCTGAAACGGTCTTTGAGTACGGAAATATACCTTCTGTCCGTGTCGTCGAGGCCGTTCTTGTCGATTCCCAGCCGCAGGAGGGCATCATCTGCGTCCGAGGCCGAAACTGAAAAGCGGCCTGCAGACACTGCGAAATCCCTCACGCGACGGAGGAGCCTGAGACCGATCCGCGGTGTCCCGCGCGACCGCCTGGCGATCTCGGATACGGCATCACTGTCAATCTCGAGGGCCATCTTTCCTGCAGCCCGCAGTATGACGGCCTCCATTTCGGCTTCGGTATAGAGTTCGAGCTTTACCGGAATGCCGAAACGGTCCCTGAGGGGTTCCGACAGGCTTCCTGGCCTGGTAGTGGCTCCGACCAGTGTGAAACGCTCGATCGGAACGGTGACAGAGCGCGCCTGGACACCTTCGCCGACAATGATGTCGAGCTTGAAGTCCTCCATTGCGGTATAAAGCGTTTCCTCCACCTTCGGAGGAAGTCGGTGAATCTCGTCAACAAACAGAACGTCGCGGTATTCGAGTCCCGCCAGGACCGATATGATGTCCGCCGGCTTTTCGATAGCTGGCGCAGCCACTGACTTGAACCCTGATCCGAGCTCGTTGGCAATGATCTGTGCAAGGGTTGTCTTGCCGACCCCCGGAGGCCCGTAGAAGAGGACATGATCAAGAGCCTTGCCCATGCGTCTCGCGGCATCGACGAACACAGAGAGGTTATCCTTCGCGGCCCCCTGACCGTTGAATTCTGACAGCAGGGCAGGGCGGCTTACATCTTCTTCAGTTTCTTCCAAAGCTTCAGGTGTCCTGTTGGTTTCCATGTGCGGGCAAACCTCTGCGTTTCCGGCTCGGCTTGACACCGAACCTTGCTCACTTGAATCTTAGTACTGAGATGTTGAATCCATCAAATCCTTCTCGGAGCCCCCCGCATGAACCGTATTGAACTTGAAGCCGCCATCGCCGAGCGCACGAACGTCAACAAGAAGGTGGTGACTGAAATCCTTCAGGCGTTCATGGATATTTCAACGGAAACGCTGGCACATGGGGAAGCAGTCCGCCTGACCGGATTCGGCACTCTGACCGTAAAAGAAAGGGCGGCCAGGAAAGGCAAGAATCCGAAAACGGGAGAATCGATCGACATTCCCGCCAGCAGGAAGGTTTCACTCAGCGCCGGCAAGAGCCTGATCGCCGCGGTCAACCTCCAGGAATAGCATCAAGCATGTTTTGGGGCCGCCCCGGCTGCTGGTAGTGCCAGCAGGGTATCGGCAAACACGGAAAGGCGGGCGAGCTCTTCAAATGCGACCTCGGCCGCCCTGTCGCCCTCTTCAAAACCGATCAGACGGGCAAAATCACTGAATCCCGCACATCCTTTGTATGCGGCAACGTCCTCGAGAAGGAGCGAAAGCGCAAATTCGGCTGACGGGATATCGTCCTCGATTTGATCACCCATAGAGACATAAAATTCGAAGTCCAAGGCTTCCCCTGTGAGGGAACAAAGGAAATGCCTGAGGTCGGCAGAGTCCTGCGGCATATAGGGATTCACGTCCACCTTGAGACATCCGAACTCCAAATTGTTGGCCTCTATCAAGCGCTTGATGTCGGTCATGCCGCAGCTCCGAAGCAGTGTTTGATGATGGCTGCAATGCCCGCTCCGCCTTCCGTAACCGCAGAGGCAGAAGCGGTTTTCTGGCGGGATGTCGCAACTGCCCGGTAACCGCCTTCCTCGCTGCTTATCGTCAACCTGCAGCCGCGGCGGCGGGCAAGGAGGGAAAGAGCGCTGCCGCCGGCGGTATAACAGGGCACTTCGCTCGAAAGCCATTTGGCAGACAACACTTCCGATGCCGAAACGCCCACAAGTACCTCACGCCCGGCGAGCATGATCTCGACTATTTCGTCGATCTGGCGCGAAGGCATCTTCATGGACAGGATCGCCCCTGCAAGATCTGCGAGGTCGATCATCTGTTCGTCATGGGGAAATGGCTTCATGCCCCTAAGTTCTCCTTGCTGCTGGGCATGAATCCTACATGAAGCGGAGTTTCGGTCAACCGTTTTGGTTTTTGTCTCACAAGCTGAACGTCAGCTGCCTATCTTCCTCGGCAACAGTTTTGCTGCGCCGTCGTTCAGGTTCGGTACGGACACTGGACGCCGGCAAGCTCACCGCATCGGCGGACATCGGTACTGGCTCTGTTGCAGGGGCAGGAAGATTGTCTTCAGCATCCGGGTCAATTGCCTCATAGCTCCCGATTCCGAGTTCGGCCGCCTTAACGACATTGTCCTCGAATCTCGTGTATTGCTGCGTTATGTGCTGTTCCTTGCCCCGGAGTTCCTTAAGAACCGTTCTCAACATAACGTCCGCGGTCGAGGCTAGAATGTTCGAATCCAGTGCGATGTCATGAAACCTCTCATAGAACTCCACACCGTGGTCGTGCGTGCCCGTAGAGGGACCGTTATGAAGGTATTCATGGAGCATCAAGGCTGCCAAACGAAGCATTCCTTTGTGCCCTTCCTTGACGAGCCTCAGATTTCTGCGTTCGATCCAGATGTTGTCGGTACCATCAGTCCAGGCGTCAGCGGTTTGCGACAGCCCGACACTGATCTTCCGAAGTTTACCCTTGTCGCCCGTGACATCGAATTTGTTGAAACTGTGGCTCCGATCGTAGTACCGGGCCTGGTAGAACATGGTTTCGTTTGCCTTGCGCAGAGCTTTGAGGGCAAGCCGTTCAGGCTTGTTCAGCTCTTTGTCCGCGATCGGCTCGTGACTTGAAGATATGACTGCATCCAAATCTTCCCGCTCCACAGGAATGAGACTCGGGCAGTGCGTGCCATTCCGCTTCAAGATTTCGGTCAGCTTCACCACGAGTTCTTCGGGCGTCTGCGCGTCAAAGCGCTCGGCGCATTCATCAGATACGACGAAACAGATCTTGCGGGTATGCGCCATCTCGGCCACGCGGTCACCCCTACGGGCGATCGTGACCTTGTGATGGAAGTTGTCCAGACGTTGGAAGACCGAAATTTTATGATGTGAATTCGTCACGTCCGTGACGATGCGTGCGTCCTTCAGCTCGTCAAGACCTGCTTCGCCTGTTGCCAACTGGCGCGCGTAAAAATCCCTCTGTGCGTCGGTAAGCGGAGCGTTTCTTTTTGCCTCCTCCATGTTCCGGTCACGGAGGACCTTCACGATCCGCTTCCAGCGCGGGCAGCTGGACTGGACGTCGTTTCGGGCAAAGTTGACGTCCAGCGCTTCCTTGGACACCACCACGCCTGAAACGCCGTAGCGATAGTTGTACATCTTGCAAACCAGGACACCCTGATTGTACACGTCAAGCGTGCCGGAAGATTTGAACTTGATGTAGGCGTCCGGGGTAACCAGGTCCCACTTTTCCTCTGCGGGATCCGCGCTAATAACCTTCCCGTTGAGTTTGACAGGAATAGACACATATTTGACGTAGTCGACGATCTCCCGTTTGACGGCATCCAGGGCGGAAGGCGAAAGCTTGTCGTAGAGGTCCACCCTCACGCTGCATCCCTTGACCCGCTCCGCCACCTTGGAAAAGTCGTACCCCAGTGCGAACTCGTTGCCGTCCTGGTCTTTCTGTGGTCTGAAGTCGACATCCATACGGTAATTGTTCGTCTCCCAGTGGGAACTCCCGAACGACATGATCTGGCCACGGCCCATCCGGAAACGGCCGTACACTGCATCCCCCTCTGCGTGAGGATAGCCGAATGTCTCGAAATACTTGTCGATTTCCTCGTCGCTCGCGAAACCTTTGCCGTCGTCAGAAATGGAAAAGCTGTCTCTGTCGATCGTCACCTCACAATGCGTAGCGCCGGCGTCCACTGAATTCATGACGCCTTCCAGAATTGCCTTGCCAAGGGTGCCAGCCTGGCGGTGAATGACATCCCACAGCAAGCGGGGGTGCATCTTCATCTGGCGGCGTTGCTGAATGATTTCGCTCATCTGGGTTTTCCGCATAAGAAAGGTCTACGGACAAACCTCCGATGGCGGCAGGAAAGAGACAAACACGTGCTCGGAATGCCTGTCAGCCAAGAAGACCTTCAGGCAAGTCCTCGATCGCAATCGGCTTCACGGCTCCGCCCCTCGTGCCCCGTGCGGCCAAGGATCTTGGCGGCAACCGCATCGCCCTGTCTGTCGAATCGACAGGAAGCCTGTTGCGCTCCGCGAACTCCTCGCCCCCGAAAGCGTTGAAAAACAATGGGTGGTTCGCAGCCATTGGTGACACAGGGCCGAACGCCATCCAAGGAAATTTCTTTGCCGAAGGACGTCCGTAGGAGGCCGGGTCCTTGAACGAACGGTAAAGGGAAACATCCCGCTGGTCGCCGCCGACCATTTCTTTGACGCTCGATAGTTCCTCCCCCATGGAAAGACCGTAGCCAACATACGAGCAACGCACTTGTTGCACGATCTCTTTGTCCAGCCCGCCGATAGTCTGGTCGATAAAGAACCATCCAAGGCCGAATTTGCGGGTTTCCCGGACCGCCTCGATGAGTTTCGCCTTCAGCTTCTTTCCGTCCCCGTCGTCTGGCGGCACCTGGCGCGGAGCAAAGCGGTGAGCTTCCTCAAATACGACAAGTGTGTTCACGTTTGACTTCCGGCCTTCCCGCATCCGCCTCGACACGATCATCTCGGAAAGACGCCGCATGTCGGAAACGATGCGGTAAATGACTTTCTTTTGCAGAGAATCGGTAAAAAGGTCGCGCTCCTCGTCCTGTTCTTTCAACGTGGCGAACTGATCACCGAGGTCATCGATGTCGCGCCTGTTCCCGGGAACCGAAAGGTCGAGGACCACCAGGGGTCTCTCTCCGGGATCGCTTTCCATGATGGAGCTGACGATCTGTCCGATCGTGTGCCGCGTCCCGTCGCCCTTTTCGAACAGGAACCCGAGAAAATCCCACGTCGCCCAGATACGGTGGTTCGGGTTCGCAAGAATGCGTTCGATTTCCTTCTTGAGGGATTCCTGAGGTTCCTTTGACTTGTAGATGCGGTCGACATAGCCGTTCTCATCGTCGACGATGCGGTTCAAGATGTGTTCGAGGCACTGCCGTTCACGCAAAGCGTCCAGACGGAGACCGTTGCCGTTCTCCCGAATGATTTCGGTAATGGCCGTGGCGAGTTCCGCTTTGTTGTCGGATCCACGGATGTTCAGATCGCTGTCGACACCAAGAGAACCGAGGACGTCCTGGAAAAGCTCATAGCCTTCGAGCCGTACCTGAGTGATTCCATAGCGACGGGCCGGGCGGTTTAGCCCCTTCAGGATGCCTCGGAACGGCAACCCTGAATCGCCTACGCCATAACCCGCGATCTCATCGGCGAACTCGCCCTTCGGATCAACGACCAGGATCGCCATATCCCTGTGGCGCGCGTAACCGGCGAGCATGAACTTGGCGAGCGTCGACTTGCCGGAGCCTGTCTTGCCGACAACAAGGCTGTGATAGGCTTCTCCCTGGCCTCCCCTCTGGGGGTCGCCGAAATGCTTGACGTACATGGGCAGGCAAACGCTGTCGTCCCCGTATGCCTTGCCGACATAAAACAGGTCGCTTTTTTGGGATTGCATGAGTTCGTCGAGCGTCCTCTGGTCAAGCCGGTGCACTGGCGTGCCCGCGGAAGGTACCGTCCCCAGCACGTCATGTTCCCAGGAATCGTCCTTTCCGCCGCGGGAGAAAACCGCTCCGGGGGAAAGCGCTGCAGTCCTGACATCCTGCCGACCGCTCAAGAACGGCACGCTGCCATCGGTCTTGATGATGTTCTTCATCACCTCGTTTTCATGCCAGCGATTGCGCATCTCGAGTCCGGTCACCTGCCCTGTGACCATGACTTCGCGTCCCTCCTGATGAAGCGAGAACAGGACGAGGGAGCCGACCAGACGCGCACCGGAGGCGCTTTCCATGACATCGACGGAAAGTTCGTCGGTGGACGAGGGGCTTCCGATCACGGCAACTGGCGATTTTGATTGGTCTGTCAATTTCAACTCCTGTATCCCATCGCCAGCAACAGTTTGGCATCGGCGTCCCCGATGGCCGAAAGCGCGGACATCTCTACAACCGGGGCCGCTCCGACAGAGACCTGCTTGGCAAAAAGGTCGGCCAGATAGAGAGGGAACGGTTCACGAAGTCCCGTGGCATGGTTGGTCGTGTCCCACACGGCTTTCAGCGCGCGCAACTGCGCGCCGCCGTCACCGGACGCTGAAGATGTCATGTCTAAGCGGAAGGCAGGGGTCCACGGATGCGGACGATAATAGCAAGAAATCACGCCGTTCATCGCGGAGGCAATCCATTCCCTTTCGCCGTCGGAAAATCCCAAAGGAGGGACCGAAAACCTGCCGCGGGACACCTCAGCGCCGTACTCCCTAAAAGAGAAATGGGTCATTTCGCCTGGCTTGAGAGCCATCGTGGCCACCGTCCTGGCATCTTGTGATGCAAGCCAGCCCGGTAGCCGATCGGCAAACTCATTGGTCGTCGTGTATTTCGGCATGGCAACATAGCGGGACGAAGACAGGACTGACGTGACGGCATCACGGAATGCGGGTGTTGCGGTCTCCATAATGCGGTCTCTCATTGGGCCGCTTGCACGGGAAGACGAAGCGATGGCATGAGCGACATTGAAGAGAGCAGACAGCATGGACCCGTCCACGAGAACCACATCGGCTCGGGAATCGGCAGCGAGAGCGATCTCCATCGAGGACATGATTCCCCTCAGAATGTCGGCGTTGCTTGCGTGCCTCGAAACGCTTTCCATCCAGACATTGCAGTCGCAATCGTCCCTGCCCGGGCCGACACTCACCCCCACCGCAGTGCAAAGATCGCCGATGCTCTTCGAATCGTTGACCATTCCGCCGTCTACGGCCGATACTGAAACGCTCCCGGCCCGTTCGAGAACGGATACGTCGACTTCCGCAATGAGATCGGAAATGGCGTCCCTGATCTGCTCGCGTGCCTGGGCGAACTCGGCGGCGCGGGCGGCGGATTTTGCGGCCACCTGGCTTCCTTTTGCGAGCAGACGGCGCACGATTTCGGCTGGCAAGTTGTCGATGCCGTTTGTCACGAAGACCTCTCGATCATGAAGAACCCGAAATCGGAAACAGGATCGTATGGTGCCTCCCGCCTCTCTTCGACGACTTCGACTTGCCAGGCTTCCATCGCCGGTTGGAGGTTCATGGCCCTTTTCCTGAAGGATTCGGGAAGGTCGTCGATCCAACCTCGCTCGAGGTGCGCGATCCCCCATTGGATTTCCTCGGGAGTGGTATCAGGTGTTTTGGCCGCGGCAAAAAGCTTTTGCCTGGTCTCGGCGGAGGAAATCATCGACACGAAAGTGGCCACTCCGTTGTCGGCCTCGATATCACCGCTCTCGAGCAATCCGACAAAACCGATTTCAGCAAGATAGAGTTTGTTGGCGGACAATCCCATCGTGACTGAGGAAGAGATGACCGAAAAAATGCGGCGCATCGGGAACCTCCGGATCGATCCGACCGCCTTTTCCGCCTCGATGCGTCTCCTTTCCTCATTTTCGTCGCGTGCCGCCCGCTGGGCGAGAATTTCGATCCTGTCCCGCGTCATGTCCAGCAATACGTCCGAATAGCTTCTGGCAGCATAAAGCAGGAAAAGTGGGCTGAATTCGGGGACTTCCGGCGAAAAGCGGATATCATGTGGAGAGAGATCCTGTGCCGGATTGTCGGAATAGCCGGACTTGGTCACCGCGTCGCCGTAAAGGTCGGCAATCTTGCCGAAAAGGCGGGCAGGATTCCCCGCAGCTTCCCTGAGAAACATAGCCGCTTTCGTGGCAGTTACCGGGTTTTCAGATAGACGGAGCCGCTGGGCCCATGCGATCTCCTGGGGCCATACGACCATGGCGACCCTGGCGGCCACCTCGGGACCAAGACGCTGGGCAGCGGAATCAACAGCCCTGTAAGAAACGTGATAGGGCGTCCTTGCGCGTTCGGCCAGCCAATCCAGAAAATGCGAGGACGGATCTCGGGCCGCATGCCTGAATGCCGCGGCATCGGTGGAAGCGACGAGATCGTTCAACCATTCCTTCCGCAAGTTGTCGGCCGCGCCTGAAATCTTCAGTCCGGCCGCCTCCACAACCTTTTCCGCCTCCGCCATTGTCTCCGGAGGAATTTGAAGGGCCGCTACCCTCTTGCGGAGCAGTCTCGCACGGGATTCGGTGTCCATCATCAGTCACGTCCTCCAAGCAGGCTGCCGAAAACGTCACCGTCGAGATCTTTGAGGAGGGGATCGGTTTCTTGCGCGAGACGCAATTCGATCCATGACAGGAAGTGACGGTCGGGTTCGGAAAGGCTTCTGCCCCGGTTGGCTTCCCGCCATTCGCCAACGAGCTGGTTGATGTCGGCACCGTCCGGCATGAGGTCCCTGGCCTTTTCGATTGCCTCGGCCGAAAGCTCGGCGGGACCGCCACGTTCGACGAAGGTCTTGCCGTCGAGGAGATCGATCGTATGCGGATCAACCTGCCTGCGTCTTGCCTTGGTGGATTTGACTGAAGCAGCTTCGATAAGCCTGCTGTGGGTCTTCGAAACGGCCTTGAAGACGATCTCGACAACTCCTCCGCCCTTGCCGCCCTTCACATACTCCACCAGAACATCGAAATCGGCGATCGCGTTCACGTCCTCGACGGATTTTTCGATCACGTGCTTCCTGAAGTTGTCGAAACGTCCATATTTGTCCCCGACCTGAAGCTGTGCGCGGAGTTCTTCGACGTTCGTCCTCCAGACGGGTGACTTCTTCCGGAACTGGAGACTCATCATTTCATAGAGTTTCTGCGAGGCAACGGTCTTCAGGTCCCTGACCCGGTTGACCGAAATCACGGCAAAGACCTTCGGCTCGTAAAGGAAATGCACGAGGATAGGGTCGAAGGCAAAAACCAGCATGCCTTCACCCGTCTTGGAAACGTCGGACGAAAGGTAATGGACGTTCATCGTCCGGGGCTGGCCGTCGCCGTCAAGATAGTCGATGGCCAATGCTCCTTGGCCCAGCCGTTCAAGCGATGAATGAAGCCGGCCGATGCGGTCGACGTTAAGGTACTCCATCACTTCCTTTACCGGAATGCGGTGGACGGAGACGCGTCCGGGCTCAAGCTCGTCATAGGCCCGAAGGATGAGGTAATTGAACAGGCTGTTGTCGATTGCCTCCATCACGACATCATTGGTCGGACGGGCGGCAATGATGCTGCTTCCCTTACGGATGATGTCACCACGTCCCGGTTCTTTCATGAACTTCTGCCTCCAAAGGATTCGTACATCATTCACTAAAGGATTCACCTAAAGGATGCAAGAAGCTTTAGTGAACTTTGTCATCCTATTAAGGAAACAAGGCCAGAAGTCCTGGTGGCGAGAAAAAGGAAAGATTTCCGGCAGGATCCAGGGGAAATGGTGTCGGATTTTAGTGAACTTCCGATTTCAGGGTTCGAGTTTTCCTTTTGTAATCACGAACTTAGGACCGCTTCGAAAATCCTGAATCATATGAATATGGGAATCGGGAAATACGGGGCCAGATTCGGCTCCGACAAACGGAAGCCAGAGCGACGGAATCCCGACTATCATCATTGCCAAAAACGGGGAAAACTCCCGGTCCAAAGTCCGACACGGTGCTTTCTCGCACGATCAGCCAAAACGGCATAATCCCCGGGAGCATGACGGTTCGGCACTGCCAGACCCTCTGCGACAAGGAACTTGGCCAAATCCGTCAATCCGCGGAGCGAACATCGCGCTAAAGCGCCATTCCCCGACTGTGCCTTTACCACACAACGAGCCGTCTCTCCCATTGCCAGTTCGGCAAGGCGTTTCTCCACGTGTTCGCCACAGCTCCATTCCGTCCCTTGGCGGGTCAGGCAAGTAGTTCCAGGTTTGGGAACCTCTATTCCGTCCAGCCTGACCGCATGAGCGCCCAGCTTCAGGCTATGGCCGGATACGGCCGAGACAATCCCTTCCAAAACAGTTCCGGGCAGGTAGAGCGGTTCCGGCTTATGGGCTTCCGGGGACTGCATTTCGGGCTGCTGCTGGGCTTGTTCCAGATTCACCTGGGCCGGAAGGGCCTTGGGCTCGACGTCGTTTGCAGGTGAAGGTGCAGGATTTTCGCGGGTCTGAGGCTGAGCAGCTCCTAATGCCTGAAGCGCGGGCACGGGAGTGGAAGGAAGTTCGACGGTAGGGGCCGGGCCCGCATCGTAGGGAGTCCACGACGGATCATCGGGCAAATCCTGAGATGCGGAGCCGGATATGCTCGTTATGGTGACAATTGCCGCAAGGAGCGACACTGCGGAAGACTTCATTGGGACGTCCTGCTGCGGGTTTGGCAACGTTGTGTCACGTACGATGTTCACTCGCACTGACGGGGTTGGACAAGCTGATCCCATTATCGAAAAGGTCTTGGTGCGGAATAATCCGTATTTTCGGAATACCGAATCTGTAAGGAGCTGGAAACAAAGAACTTTTTCGAAAATGCAAGAGCAGTGTTTCGGGATTCCGAATCTCCGGGCGGGCTTCGGGTCATTCGTTTCCCGCCGGCATATTCGGAATTCCGAATCTTTACGCCCTAAAAATTCGGTTTCCCGAATCCAGTGGCAAGCCGGGGGTTGCGCCCTCTTTTTCGGAATTCCGAATCCCTTTTCGGTTTTCCGAATCCAGCAGGGGACACAGTCCGAAGAAAACGTCTTTACATCCATCATTTTCGGAATCCTGGAGAAATCTCCGGAATTCCGAAAATATCGGTGTCAAATTTGTTGACATAAATATATGAATTCGGTAATCCGAATGAAATTTTCGGAATTCCGAAAGGCATGAATGACAAGCAAGGTGGAAAGAGCAGCAAGAATTCGCGAGGCATTGGGCGGCAGGACGATCGCCTGGCTTGCCGATGCGGTAGGTTGCGCCCTTTCGACAGCCCATTCCTATGCCAACGGTGCCGTACCTCCCGCGGATGTGGCATTCAGGATTGCCGACAGCCTGGGTGTCGACGCCCGATGGTATGTCACCGGGGAAGGTGCGAAGACTTCATGGGGTGGGAACGGCGTCGAAAGCGTTCCTCTCTATGACCACTCGATGCAAATAGTTTCCGAGATGACCTATAGCTCGGGCCTCCTGCACTCTTTGGGTGTGCCGGTCTCGCTTCTCGGATGCATGCTTCCCCAGGGGAACGCAATGCGCCCCACGGTTCCCGCGAATGCCGAGGTCCTGTTTTCGCTTATTGGCGATGGGATTCCGGAGGATGGTGCCGTGCATGTCGTGAGGCTGGGGAACCATCTGGCTGTCAGGAGACTGATGATCGGTACCGACGGGCGGTGGAAGGCCGTGTGTGACAATCCCGCGTTCCGCGGGGAGCCGAAGGAGGATCTTCCTGAAGGTGCCGTGGTCGGCAAGGTTCTTTGGGTTTCGCATCGTCCGTGAGGGACGGACGCGTTGACGGCCGGCACTTCCGACGGTCACGCTAGGAAAAAGACACGATCCGGAGACGAAGGTGGAAGCCCTGACGCATATACCCAATCTCGAAGCGCTTCTTCGCGCGGGCAATGTCGGCGACAAGGAGACTTTTGTCCGCGAGACGGAGGAACTGCTCAGGATCGCCGAGGCCAGCCGCTCGGACGCACTGGCAGAGATTATCCGGAAGGCGGCGGTGCGGCCCGTCAGCCGTGTCGAAGACAAGACCGTGAACGTGGGAAAGGCCGAGGCATTCAAGAAAACCCTGAAGGATGCCGCCGACATCCCGATCGGCCTGAGCTGGGTCAAGACAGATGTAACGATGGATCACGTCATCCTGCCGACGCATGTGAAGAAAGTGGTAGAGGAATTCATTGCGGAGCAGGACAACAATGAGAAATATCTCGCGAACGGTCTCGAGCCGCGGAACAAATGCATGTTTATGGGGCCGCCCGGTAACGGGAAGACTGCGCTGTCCAAGGCGATAGCCAACAGGATCGGATGCCCTCTATATTTCGTCCGTTACGACGAGCTCATATCGCAGCGTCCGGGTGAAACGTCCAAACGCCTTCACGCGCTTTTCGAATTCGTGAAGACGCATAGATGCATCCTCTTCTTCGATGAAGTCGATGCGATCGGCAAGGAGCGCGGCGACGAGAACGAAGCTGGAGAGATGAAACGGGTCGTTTCAACCTTGCTCATCCAGCTCGATGACGTGCCCCCTCATGTGATTGTCCTCGGCGCAACGAACCATGCCGGGATGTTGGACAGGGCCATATGGCGGCGGTTCCATATCAGGATCGTGCTTCCTGAACCCCGGGAGGAAGAATTCGCCCAATACCTCCAGATGGCATTCACGAAATACGGACATCGGCCGCAAACGGACCTTTTGATACTTGCCTTCAGGCTGAAGGCTGAAAATTTTGCCGAGGCGGAAGTGTTCGTGGACGACTGCATCCGTACTTGGATCAGGCGGGATAAGGCTTGTTCGATCGACGAAGCCATCGAGGAGGCAATCATCGCCTGGCCAAGGACACGTGTGAAAATCCCCACTTAGGCAAGTTCGGTCCAAATCAGCGGTTCAACCGAATAACCCGAATGGCCGGTGTTTCTTGTGGGATGCCGCAAACCGGGGGAACCTGCGGATGGCAATCCCGGAGACACACAAACATGAACCCGTTTGGCATGACCGTCGGTAACTACGGCGACGACATCCAAGACCGCGCCATCGATATCGACCATGTGTTCGCAAAGTTCGATCGCGGGGAAGCAAAGAGACCGAAGCATGAGATTGGACGCTCCGACAGCGGATGTTTCGTTGTCGAAGTCAGGCGCAAGCGCCGACTGCCCGGAGCCGACCGCGGTTGATCTGGCCCTCGGGCAACGCATAAAGTCCAGTTTGGAGATTTTGGCTACTGGAGCGCTTCTTGACGATCGATGACGACAGCCAGCATGCAGAAGTTCTGCTCATGACAGGCTTCTGGGGCAAAAAAGGAGCAGGCTGCCTGGTCGTGGCAAGGTCTTCGGGACGCTTCCTGCTCGGGCGTCGGTCGCCCTTCGTTCTGGAACCCGGAACTTGGGGTACGTGGGGAGGAGCGGTGCCGGAGGGGAGCGGTATCGAGGAGAGTGCCATACGAGAACTCCGGGAGGAGACAGGGTATCTCGGTGATCTGGAACTCGTGCATGTCCACACCTTCAGGGACGCCAGTAAGGGATTTGTATACGAAAACTTTCTGGCCATCGTGGAAGAGGAGTTCAGTCCGGTCCTGAATTGGGAAACGGACCGCCACATGTGGGTGGATTATGGGGAGTGGCCTGATCCATTGCATTTCGGCCTCGTCGAGATGCTCCGATATGCGGGGGATCTCAGAAGTTATTCCTTGAACCTTCAGGCAGTGCCCGGCATGCGGTGGTAGCCGCCTTTTCCTTTGAGGGACATGACGAAGGTGACGACGCGTGCAACCGCTTCGAAATGTTCTTCGGGAATTGCTTTTTCAAGATCGGTCGACGCGTGGAGAGCCCGCGCAAGCGGTGGGTTTTCGATGACCGGAATGTCCTTGCTGTCCGCAATCTGCCTGATCTTCAGCGCAACGTTGTCGAGGCCTTTTGCGACGCATACCGGGGCGGCGGTTTCGCCTGGGATATACCTCAGGGCTACAGCATAATGGGTAGGGTTCGTAACCACGAACGTAGCTGTCGGCACTTTTGAAATCATGCGTTGCTTGGACATGATGCGTGCGCGGTCGCGACGCTTCGCCTTGATGGCCGGGTCGCCGTCGTTCTGCTTGAACTCCTCCTTGACCTCCTGCTTTGTCATCATGATTCGCTTCTGCCATTCGAAACGCCGGTATATCCGGTCAAGAACGGCAACGACGGCAGCGAAGACAAGCATCCCCACGAGAAGGTATCCGCCAAGGTCGCCAGCCGCAGGCAAGATGCTTTGAGGCGGGAGTCCGACCATCCGTTCCGCGCTCCTGTAATGCGGGACGAGTACGGCTGCAGTTATTCCGCTCACAGCCGCCACTTTCGCCACACCTTTCGCGAATTCAATCAGGTTCGAAAGTGAAGCAAGCCGCTTCATCCCGGCCAAAGGGCTGATCTTGTTCAGCTTCGGGCGGATCCGTTCCTTGGCAAAGACGAACCGGCCCTGGGCGAGGGCTCCGGCCAAGCCAAGAAAAAAAGCGGTCGCGGCAAAAGCGAAAAAGGCGGTCCCCACGGCCTTGGCAGCCCATAGCGCAAGGGCCGATACGTCCGCGAAGGTCGCCGCGGGGATATCCTCGGGCGAGTCCACAAAAGGGAGCATCGCTTTCATCAATTCCGGAGCGGAGGCAGGCATGATAATGGAGACAAGGGCTGCAGTCGCGAGGATCGCGGTGAAGGTAAGGACCTCCTTCGACTGCGCGACATTGCCCCTTTTCAGCTCGTCGCGGATTCTCTTGTCCGTCGGTTTCTCTGTCCTGTCGCCGCCGCCTGACATTTAGAGGCCTTCCACCAGATTGGCAAACTCGACGGTGAAGCGTCCTGCTACCGCACCGAAAATGATGACGATCAGGAAAATTCCAAGCACCATCAGGATCGGCGAGAACACGAAGAAAACCGGAAGGGCCGGCATCATTCTGTTGCAGATGCCGAGCGCCAGGTTGAAGATCAGCCCAAGGACAACGAAAGGGGCGGCAAACTGTACGGCCAGTTTGAAGCTCGCCGATACGACGGCAATGATCCCAGAATTGAGTATGGCCGGATCCACCGTTCCATCCAGGCCGACCGTCTTGAACGAAGCCCCGAGGGATTCAATGAATTGGACGTGAAGATCGGCGGCAAAAATCAAAGCTGTACCCGCGATAGTCATCATGGATGCGACCACAGTTGATCCCTCGAAAGCCATCCCGGCTGTGTTGAATGGATTATAAAGGCCGGAAACCTGGCCGAACAATTGCCCGGCCATTTGCATGGCGGCAAGCAACAGTCGTGCAGAGAGTCCGAAATACAAGCCGAGCAGCGTGTTCGTCATGACGGCAGTGAACATTGCTTCCATGTCGGCAGTGTCCGGCGCAGTGCCGGAAGCCGCCACGGACAACGGCAGTGAAACCCCGAATGCGGCCACGAGCCGCGACTTTTGCGGAACGTGATCGGTGAAAGCCGGAAACGTCATGAAAGCCGCGCCGATCCTGCAGAAGGTCAGCAGGAAGGCTCCCACGAGGGGGATCAGAACCTGTGCGGCTTCAGCCAGCGCCGTCATTTGCCCGCCGGTGTGTAGGCGAGGACATCGACCGCCTTTACCCTTTGCCTCGCGGGAATCTCGCCGTGGCTGATGACTGCGGTTGCTGGACTGATACGTGAGACCAGAGATCTGACGAATGGTCTTACTTCGGACGACACCACGATCGAAGGCAGGGGGTCGAGGTGGGAGTTTGCCTGGATTTTTTCGCGGGCTGCGGTCAGGAAGACGCGCGCACGCTCGGGCGGCATCGAGAAACTCCTGTCGTCGCCGTCGGTGATTACTGCGTCGTTGAGTTCCGCTTCCCACTCCTGGACGACTGATATCACGTTCAACAGGCCGTTCTCGTCGGATAGAGCGGCGCAAATGGAGTGTCCGATCTTCTGGCGAACATGTTCAACCATCACCGGAACTCTGCGGGTGAATCCGGCGGCTTCGACGATCGCCTCCAGTATCACCGGAAGGTTGCGAATCGAAACCCGTTCCGACAGAAGCTCCTGAAGTATGCGCTGGATCGTGATCATGGTCACAACGTTCGACACCGAATCCCTGAGCAGCTTGGAATATTCGGGGGGCAGGTTCCCGAGCAGGCGTTCGGCGGCCGCGTAGGAAAGCAGCGAAGCCATGTTGTCCTTAACGGCTTCGGAAATGTGCGTGATGATGACGCCCTCGGCCGATGCAACAGTGCATCCCATGACTTCGGCTTCCTCGGCCAGAGAAGGATCGATCCATTTGGCAGGGATGCCGAATACCGGGTCCGATGTCTCGATGCCGGGAAGCGATGGAAGCTTGCCGTTCTGCATCATGATCATTTTCATGCCCGGATGCAGGCTGCCCCTTGCACATTCGATTCCCTGAATGAGGAACCTGTATTCGTTGTTTCCCAGGAACATGGAATCGTTGATCTGGATTGTCGGCAGCACGAAACCGAATTCGGTGGCGAACCTGTCTCTCAAGGTCCTGAGGCGTTTCGGAAGTCCTCCGTCCGATGTGGAGGCCAACGAGACGAGGCCCATGCCGAGTTCGAGCGCGACTTCGTCCATTTGCAGGAGGTCCTGAACGGTTTCTTCGGCTGTTTTCGGCCGCTCGATCCGTGCCTCCTTCATGCCTTCTTCGATTTCCTGGCTCTTCTTGTATCTGGGGACGGCCCACCCGATGAATGCGAAGGTGCAGCCTAAGGTCCAGAACGGAATCAGGGGAAGGCCGGGAGCAAGGCCGAGAAGGAAAAGGAAACCGGCGGCAACTGCCATTGCTTTCGGATGTGCGCCGAGTTGCCCAAGGACGGCCTTTTCTGCCGACCCCTTGGTCGAGCCTTTGGAGATTATGAGGCCCGCGGCAAGCGACACAAGCAAGGCGGGGAACGTCGAGACAAGTCCGTCGCCCACGGTGAGAATCGAAAATGTCGAAGCGGCTTCCGAAACGGTAAGTCCGTGCTGGACAACACCGATGAGCATCCCGCCGATAAGGTTGATGAAGGTGACGATGAGGGATGCAATGGCATCTCCTTGGACGAATTTCGAAGCGCCGTCCATTGCTCCGTAAAAGCCGCTTTCTTCCTCCAGTTCCTGGCGACGCCTGTTCGCCTCCTTTTCCGTTATCGCGCCCGAAGAAAGGTCGGCGTCGATGGCCATCTGCTTTCCCGGGATGGCATCAAGGGTGAAACGGGCCGAGACCTCGGCTATACGCGTCGCGCCCTTCGTGATGACGATGAAATTGATGACCAGCAGGATGATGAAGATGACGAAGCCGATAACGTAGTTGCCGGACATGATGAAGGACGAAAAACCCTGGATCACGTGTCCGGCGGCATGAGGACCTTCAGCTCCGTGGGTAAGGATTGCCCTGGTGGTCGCCACGTTCAACGCAAGGCGGAGCATCGTCACGACGAGAAGGACCGTCGGAAATGAACTGAAATCCGTCCCTCGCTGAATCCACAATGCGACCATGAGGATCAGTACGCTCACTGAAAAGGAAAGCGTGAGTGCGAGATCGAGAATGAAGGAAGGCAGCGGCAGGAGGAGGATGATGAGAATGCAGGCAACGCCTACGGCGAACACAACATCCCGGTTTCCCATCGCGAGGGCGGGCAAAATGCCCCCGCCGGTCTTCGCCGTCTTTTCTTCCGCCATCTATGCACTCCAAAGGATTCAATCCGGCGCAATGTAGCGCATCGAATTCTTCCGTCAAGGATTCGATAATGGCTCGGGACTGCGGTCATTGAACAGTCCCCATGTGGAACCTATCGCGCCGCTTGAGGCATTTTCCTTCCGGAATCCGGGTGACCTGCGGATGTCGGGGATTGGAGGAGGTGAAACAGGCCTCTCTGTCTGGAACTTGTCGGAAGCAATTTCACCGAGGGGCTTTCCGATATCGGTTGGCTCCATCAAGGATCTGATGCCCCCGAGAGCCTGCCCTATATTTACCTGCGGACGCAGCAAAGCTTCGATCGTCCGCAAGTCGGATCCTGGTGGAACGGAAACTCCGAGGCATCCCACCCTGACATCCGCAGCTCCTGCGGAAGCGAGCCTGTACGCCAGCTTGGCGGCTGCCTCCGCAGTGGGTTCCTCGGATGATCGCCGCCCCGAACTGACCGCGTTGGGATGCATTCTCCCTCCGTGTCCGATGGCTAGGGAGGAGGAAAGTGCACTGGCAAGGGAGACCGGAAGACCTGCGGCAGTCGCCTGTGCTGCAAGTTCGCTCTCGCATATGCCGCCAGCGGCCGCATGCATCGGAAAAAAAGCCGCGAAGGCGATGGCAACGGTTCCTCGGAGCACCGGCCTCACAGACCCATGATAGCGTCCACCATCCTGTCCATAAGGGAGGAAAGGGACTGGAACATGAACGGAAGGGAGAAAATGACGGCGACAAAGATGGCGGCGACCTTGGGTACGAAAGTCAGCGTCATCTCCTGGATCGAGGTAAGTGCCTGGAACAGGGCAATGGCAAGTCCGACAGCAACCGCAACGCCCATGGCAGGTCCTGCCACAACGAGCGAGGTCCAGAGAGCGTCAGAAATCACCTGCACGATGTCGGCTTCGTTCATAATGGTCAGACCTGCATGCGGAGCAGTTCGTTGTATGCGTTGACCGCCTTTTCGCGGATGGCGACTACCGTCTGCAGTGTCGTTTCAGCGGCGAGAATGGCATTCACCACTTCTTGCGGCCCAGCCTTGCCGGAAAGGCCGTCCCGCATTGCTGTTTCTCCGGAGCGGATCGTGCCGACGGTTTCGGCAGCCGCCTGCTTGAGAAAGGTTCCGAAATCTTCTCCTGTAGACGCTGCCTGATCAGTTTTCAGGATTTCGCCGATTCGGCCGAGGCCTATGTTTCCGGCGGGTGATACAGTTTCCATTCTGAATTCCTTTATTTTAGTAGGTCGATCGTGCGGTTGAGCATTGCCTTTGCCTGTTCGACCATCGTGACGTTTGCTTCGAATCCACGCGATGCCTCCCGCATGTCGGACATTTCGATTACGGTGTTGACGTTTGGCTTTTTAACGAAGCCGCGGGCATCCGCAGCCGGGTGGGACGGTGAATATTCGAGCGGGAATTCAGACATGTCCCGTCCCACCTTTTTGGGCTTTACGATCTCAACACCGGAGGCCCTGTCCAAGTGAGATTCGAACGAGACGGTTTTCCTGCGGTAGGGATCGGCCCCGGGCGATGAGCCTGTGCTGTTCGCGTTTGCGACATTTTCGGAAATTATCCTGAGCCGCAGCGACTGTGCTGCCATTCCGGATGCACCGATCTTCATGGTTTCTGAAATCGGGTCCATCTCCCCTCCTATTTCATCGGCAGCGTGATCAGTGAGACGGCCTTCTTATAGACAGACGTGGCCAGGTTGTGGTTCGCGGCATTTTCCGCCGCCGTCGCCATCTGCTCCTCGAGCACGACATTGTTCCCGTTCGGGGACATCGGCGCTGCGCGGTCGGCCACGACACCTGCTTCCGCTGTCTTCGACGTTCCGGACAAATGCATTGGATGCGTGCGGACGGGAGCATAGGCCTTCGATGAAGATGAAAGGACTTCGGAAAAAGGCTTCATTCTCAACGCGCGGTAGCCGGGTGTGTCGGCATTCGCGACATTGCGTGCGGTAATGCTCTGCTGCCTCTCAAGATAATCCAGACGCTTTATGCTGAGGTCGACGACCCCGATGTTCCTGATATCCATAAGCCTGTGTCCTGCCGTACAATAGGATTTAACCATTCCGTCGCGGCCGCGTCCAGAAGCGCCGGCATTGCAAAAGGAATCGCATCAGAGGCTATGATTAAGGAAAAGCGTAACGGGAACTCATGATCAAATCCTTCATGACGAATCTTGCTGCCCTTGGCAGCCATAAGGCACACAGCCTTATGGCTGGGGAGAGGCAGGTCGGTGAGGAAGCCGGATTTGCCGATATCCTGGGTGTTGTTGCGGCCCGTACTCCGGAAATGGCGGGGGAACCTTTCCTTAAGACTCCTCAAAAAAACCCCCTCATGTCGTTGAATAGGTCCGCAAAGGGGACGGTCGTTTCCGGGGAGACGCATGTGTCAGATAAGGCAAAATCCCGAAGCGTCACTGTTGAAGTTCCAGGGCCTTCAAGCAAAGAAAACACAGATACCGATGTCGTCGAAGCCACTGATGATAAAATGAACCCGGAGGTCGCTGTACCGCGTCATCAGGTTGCGACAACTGCTCCAGTGGACGTAATCGCCAACGCCACTACGGAAAATGCCGGTTCGGAACCTGACGCAATGCCTTCAGCGGTTCCAGCGATCATTGCCGATACCGGAAGGGCGGTCGGTGAGCCTGCATTTGCTCTGGCGGCGATCGGCGGATCGGGTGCGGGAAAACAGCTGTCCACCCCTGGAAAGTTCGGGGGTGTGGGTTCCGTGTCGGTCATCCCTGATTCTGCTTCAGCCGGTGGGGCCGTGTTGCAGGCCGTCGTTCATCAAGCTGCGGGTTCCTATGAAGAAGTTGATGGTTCGGCTTCGGGTCCTCTGACCGATCCTCCGTTAGTCCAGCCGCAATCCGGGGTGAAGCGGCCGTCCGCTAACCCGTTGGCGGGAACTGTGGCACAGGGCGTCGCCGAGGGATCCAAGCCGAGTCCTGAGGCGGCTCCGAAATCCTATCTGCCGACGGAAGTCCCTGAAATGCAGTCTGCGGCCGTCCCGCGTGCAACGAGCTCCCAGACGACCTCCCAGGAGACTGCTCCCGCAGTTCATAGGAGCATTGGCATGACACGTGAAGTTGCGGCCCAGATAGCTGACGGGATCGTGCGTGCCGCCCCGGTCCGGAATGGTGTGATCATCACTTTGAGGCCTGAGGAGCTGGGGAAGGTGGAAGTCGTGATAAGAAAGCACGAACATCATCATGCCGCCCGCATCTTGGTGGACAGGCAAGAGACTCTGGACCTCATCCGTTCCGAAATACGCACGCTCGAGCGTTCGCTCGTGGAAACCGGCATTGATCTGCGGAGCGGGTCGCTTGAATTGTCCCTGAGAGGGCAAGGCAGTGAAGCAGGTGACGCTGAGGAAAACAGCGTTGGCGGGTATATGGGGGCGGTTTCAGCTTCCGAAGGCAGTGACGGATCAGGTGCCGCAGGCAGGACAAGGCGTCTTGCCGAAGGGCGCGGCATCAAACTCAACATGGCAGTGTGAGACAGCAAACATGACTGAAGCAGTTACTGGTGTCGCAGGGATTACCGAGCAGGCGAGGGTGCAGGCGTCTTCGACAGCGTCCGGCATGAGCGAAGATTATGAGATGTTTCTGCGCATTCTGGTGACGCAGATGCAGAACCAGGACCCTCTGTCGCCAATGGATGCCACTGAATATGTGTCGCAGTTGGCGACCTTTTCCCAGGTTGAGCAGCTGACAAATGCCAACGCCAAGCTTGACGAGATGTCATCGGTGTTGGTCGGCGGTATGGCCAGGCTCGATCTTGGATACATCGGCATGGATGTCGAGGCAAAGGTCAGCGAGTTCAAGGCCGACGGGAAGCCCATCGACTTCAGGTACGTAACCGACGGAGCAGATTCGGTCGAAATCGTCATTACCGACAGAGAAGGAAATGTGGTCAGGACGGTGACGGGAGAAAGCGGTGCCGGAGAGCAAAGGTTTACTTGGGACAGCAAGGATGACAGCGGGTCATTGGTGGACGAAGGGAGCTACAGGATCGAAATCAAAGCCTTGGACAAAGACGGCAAACAGGTATCGTCCGTCATCTCCATGACCGGGCTTGTCAGCGAGGTCATCACCGAAAACGGGCTTTCCGTCCTGGTCTTCGAGAATGGAACGACCGTGGACAGCGCAAACGTCGTCGCAATAAAGAAACCTCTGGCCGCCGTGCCAGAGGGGCAATCCGTCTGATTTTAGTGCCGCGGCCGGAAACGGAAGGCCGTGAGCTTATTTATCTTCAGCTCCGAAAGAACGCTGCCGCCGAGCCTTTCGGCTGCCGCCGCAGCGATTTCCTCGGCTTTCCTGACGTCGTTCATGTTGTCCGTAGCGGAACCCGCGAACGAAGTCAGGGTTGCCTGAAGAACCGCATCGGAAATCCTGTCTTCTGCACCCGGTGATTTGGCAAAAACCGGGTCGACAGCCACGGATGCACTCATGCGCACATGGACGGAATGGTTTTCTTTTGCCTCGGTGGAAACCACGAATACCGGGAGGTCGATCCACACCGGTCTGTTTCCCCCACCTGAAAAGATTTCGGAATCCTCAGCATGGCGGGCTGCGGTGTTGCCACTCCATAAACCGAGAGCGGCGGATGCCGAAACCAGAGCTGCGACGGTCACCTTTCTCACTTCAGGCTCCTTGTTACCACGGGAGCACGATGTCCACGGCCTCTTGGCCGTACCTTGGTCCCTGTACATCGGACATGAAGCCCTTGCCGCCGTATGAAACCCGCGCTTCGGCAATCTGGTCGTAACGGACAGTGTTGGAGCCGCTGATGTCCTGGGGGCGGATGACGCCGGTCACCAGCAGTTCCCTCAGTTCCGAGTTGACCCTGATTTCTTGGCGGCCATTGATTACAAGGTTTCCGTTCGGAAGCTTCTGGGTGACAACTGCAGCAACCGTCAGGCGCACGCGCTCGTCACGGTCGATATTGGCGCTGCCCTCCGTCTCGGAACTGCTTGAAAGCCCGAGACCGTCATTGAGGTCGATCGTACCTGCCAGGCGGTTCTGAAGACCAAGAGCGTTCGGGACGGCTATCCGTTCGGTGGCCTCACGTTCTCTGGAGGATTCGTTTCTGAGTCTCGCTTCGTCGCGGACGTCTATGACCACGGTGAGGATGTCCCCCGGCTCGGAGGCGCGCTGATCCCTGAAGAAGGCAGTAGAACCGCTCTGCCAGAGAGAGTTGGCATTGCGGGTTGTCGGCTTGGGATCCGGCATGGGCATGGAAATCGTATTGGGGCCGCGGAACGAATCCGCGGGATTTGAAATCGGGCTGAGTTCGGGAGGCTTTCCGAGCCTGTCCATTCGGGCGCATCCCGAAGCCGACAGGGCTATGAATGCAACGGATATGACGGCGGATATCCTCAATTTTGTGCTCCACTGTTCTGGACCATGACAACACCTTCCGCCACTGCGACACCTTCGATCGGTCGCGAGGCAGATGGCCTGGCGACGCGGACGGGTTGTCCTTGCGCGGCGTCGCCCAATGCAAGGCCTTTTGATGTGAGCTGCAGTCCTCCCTTTCGGAAAAGGAGGAGCACTTCCTCGTTCTTGCGCACGACGGCCGGCTTGCCGAGGCTGTCTTCGCGTATCGGCTGTCCCGGGGAGAGAAGTCTTGTCGCTTCCTTGCCGATCACTGATTGGGCGGAAGTTATTACGCTTCCCGCGAGCGCTTCCGCGCGGACCGATTTCATCTCGACATCGTCCCGGGAAACGAGTTCTCCAGCCGCGATCCTGCGGTTCGGCACAGGGATCTCAATCGCAAGCCAAGCTTTGCCTGAAACCCGTTTCAGAGTGCCGTCATCTTCGACAAGGGCGGCAAATCGGTCTGACGGTTTGTCCCATACGATCGCTCTGAAACCTTCCGGCAGGCCAGGTTCGTTTGCGTTTCGGCTGCCTGTATAAGGCGAAGCCTGCTCGACAACAACGACCGGGGTCATTCCGCGATCGAAGGGGCCATACCTCGAGGAAATGGCTTGCTGGATGTCTTCCTCCGTCATGGCGGAAGCAGGGAAGGACAAGATGGCGGCCGTAGCTGCCGCAAGAAGTCGTTTCACAACCACTGGGCTATCTCATCTGCGATACGGTCTGGCCCATCTGGTTGGCCGTTTCGATCACCTTGGAGTTCATCTCGTAGGCTCTCTGGGCAGTGATCAGTGACGTGATTTCCGTAACACTGTCGACATTTGACGTCTCAACGTACCCTTGGCGGAGGGTGGCGAAGCCCGGGTCTCCCGGAAAGCCGTCGACCGGGTCTCCGGAGGCTTCGGTGGCACGGAAGAGGTTATCGCCGAGTGCCTCAAGGCCTGCTTCGTTCACGAAAGTTGTTATGGTTATGCGGCCGAGATTTTGCGGCTCGACTTCGCCGTCGAGAAAAGCGAGCACCTCTCCGTCACGGTTTACGGTTACTTCGCGGGTGTTTTCCGGGATGACGATGCCTGGGGAAACAGGAAAACCGTCGACCGTGACGATGGTACCGTCAGGAGCCTTCTGGAGGTTGCCGGCACGGGTGTATGTCTCCGTTCCGTCGGGCATGTCGATCTTAAAGAATCCACGCCCCTCGAGCGCGAGATCAAGCGGGTTTCCCGTATTTTCCAGGGAACCCTGCGAACTGATCCGGGTCACGGCAGATGGCTTCACGCCCAGACCGATTTCAACTCCTGCAGGGACGATCGTTCCGGCTTCCGTCGAGGTCGTCCCTTGTCTGCGGTGCGCCTGGTACATGAGGTCTGAGAATTCAGCACGTGACTTTTTGAAACCTGTCGTGTTGAGGTTCGCGATGTTGTTGGCAATGACCTCCACGTTCATTTGTTGAGCTGACATGCCTGTTGCGGCGATTGCGAGTGCCTTCATTCGAGTTCTCCTTTGTGCAGATCAGGCGCGGCCGATCCTGGAAATGGCGTCCTTCTTCAGTTCGTCGGCATTGCTTGAAAGACGGTCCGCATTGCCATAGGCGCGTGTAACGCCGATGAGCCTGGTCATCTCGGCGATTCCCGAAACGTTCGAATCCTCCAGCATGCCCTGCATCACCCGAGGCTGCTCCACCGGCTCCAGCCCGCCGTCGGAGAGAAATGAGGAATTCCCCAGCTTTTGCATGTTCTGCGGCTCGGCCGGCATGAACACTCCTAGTCTTGCGACTTGGGCACCGTCAGCGCTGATGATTCCGTCCCTGCCGATCGAGATTCGCCCGACATTTGGGGGGAGCTGGATGGGAGCGCCGTCTACGTCCAGTACCGGGTTACCTTCCAGGTTTACCAGCGCCCCATCTGCGCTGATCCCAAAACGACCGTCACGGGTATAGGCGATCCCGGCAGGGGTTTCGACGGCAAGAAATCCGTCGCCGGCGATTGCGACATTGAGATCTGAGCCTGTCTGTCGCACCGTGCCGGCAGAAAAATCGGTCCAGCTATGCTTGTCGATGACGAATGAGACGCCCTTCGCTTCGTTTTCTCCTGCCATTTTGGCGACGCGCTCGGCGAAAACGGCACGATCTGCCTTGAACCCCGCTGTGTTCATGTTCGCCACGTTGTTGGCGATGATATCGAGGGAATGTCTGAGGGAAACCTGTGCGGACAGGGCTACGTAGCTGACGTTATCCATTAAGGATTTCTCTCCTGCGGCAAGTTCTTGCCAAGCCGTCTTGCGGCATCAATGATGAATTCAACTGAATTTTTCCACTGGAGACCTTTTGATGCAAGGCAAAAAGCCGCTCGTAGTGCTGGCAACGCTCTCCGTTTTCCTTTCTGGATGCGTTTCGGGTGTCAACCCCGACACGAGTGTGGGGGTCGGTCCGGTGGCGGAGCTTCCGCCGCCTGCGAAGCCGGAAAAGCCAGGGAATGATGCAGTGCCGCGAAGGAAGCCGACGGTTGCCCCTGCCGGAAAGGCGACGAAAGCTCCCCCGAAACCCTCCCCGAAAACAGGCGGGAGCCCCGGGCCGCAAAAGCCCTCCAGCGACATAGACAGCTTGAGAAAGAACATTGAGGCTTCCGTCAATCACGCTGTTTCCCTTCTGCAGGAGGGAAACACGGCGGTGGGGGAATCCAGCGAGCAAAACGCCGAAGAAAGGAAAAAGCAGGAAAGATCGGCCGAACTGACCGAAAATGCTCCTGAGGGCGTGACCGACGTTCCGAAAGGCATCGTGCCCCCACTTGGCCTCGCCGGCGGGAAATGGGAAACCGGAGACAGCGGCTTTCGGTTCCACGCCGCACAAGCAAGGTCCATGCTCTCGGCGGGTCGTCCCGACGTTGCAGCGAGCGAGGCCCGTAGGGCCAAGGATGCTGCTTCCGGCCAGACAGATGCTGCGGAGGCAGGTTCCTTGTTGGCCGCTGCAAACGTCATGATGGGACGGGCGGAGCCTGGACCGTTCCCGGCAACAGACCCCGGATGGCAGGCTTTTGAAGTAGCGAGGGAAGGCATTGCGGGCCGCAGGTCATCTTCGACAGTGGCGGCTGTTCGCGAAGTCACGCGTTGGCCGTCGACGGCGGCAGCCCCGTTGGTACCGCACTTGGCGGCGGCCGCGGAAAGCAGTCATGCGGCGGAAGCTGTGCTTGGCTTGGCTCGAAAGCTGAGGGCCTCGGGGGATATAGATGACGCTGTGCTCAAGCTGGCCGAGGGGTACTCGGCACTGCACGCGGGCCGCCATGAAGAAGCATCCAAACTCTTCGCCGCGGCTTCAGATCCGAACCCGCGGCGATTTGCCCTGGCCGCGCGAGCACGGTTGGAAGCTCTGGAAGCGGGAATGGCTGCAGGATCTCTCTCGGACGCAGAAATCCTTCAAGGGTCGGAGGATGTCGCCGGGATCGGATCCGGAGATTGGGTGGAGAAGCGAGCTCTTAGGATTGCGGCCGACAGGACCGAGGGCGCACGGAAACTAAGCTTTCTGCGCCGCCTGGAGAAGCTCGAGAAGGGGGCAGGGCGGGAAGCCGTTGCGAAGGAAATCGACCGGGTAATCGCCGACATTGAAAATGCGGGGGCAAAATCTACCGAAACGGGCGTCGTGAATCCTCCGCCGCCGGCAGAGTGGCTTCTTGATCCGGTACAAGAGATACCTTCCACCAAGGAGACGACCGAAGCTGAGGTATCCGGAGTTGAAGCGGCTGACAAGGCGTTGGACAGTGCCGGGTCCCTTATTGAGTCCATAGAAAACGAACTCGGGCAGTGAAACAAATTCATCAAGAAAGATCGAATGTTGCGGCCGATTTCTTGCGCCGATACCATTTTCTTTGGATGTGCTTAAGGGGCAAAGCCCGCCTGGAGAATGAAGCATGAAGATTTTGTTCGGCTTGTTGATCGCCATGGCATGCGTCAGCGGCGGTTATGCGGCCATGGGGGGCAGCCTCCACGTGCTGTTTCAGCCCTTTGAATACGTGATTATCGTCGGCGGAGCGGTCGGTGCCTTCATTATCAGCAACCCTGTGCATGTCCTGAAGGATTCTATCCTGTCTTTCCTTCCGGGGAGAAAGACAAGACGGAAGAAGGACGATTACCTCCAGCTTCTTTCGCTCATTTTCATGCTTTTGAGGTCGGCCGCGAAACCGCAAACGATGAAAGCGCTGGAGGAACATCTGGACGATCCGCTGAATTCAAGCTTTTTCAAGCAGTTTCCGAGGCTTTCGGAAGACCAGAGGATCATCATCTTTATCTGCGATTACATCAGGCTCATCAGCCTCGGAACGAAAAGGCCGCACGAGCTGGCCGACCTCATGGACGAGGAGATCGATACTCTGAAGCACGAACTCAGTGAGACACCGCGTGCCCTCCAGACGATCGCCGACGCGTTTCCGGCTCTCGGTATCATTGCAGCCATCATGGGCATCGTGAAGACGATGGGCCATATCGATTCCGAACCGGCCGTGCTGGGGATGATGATCGGTGGCGCATTGGTCGGAACTGCGACGGGTATCTTCCTTTGTTACTGCGTCGTCGGGCCAATGTCGCAGATTCTTCAGAAGCGCAGGGACGCGGAGGCGAATTTCTATCAGTGCGTCCGCGCGGCGCTGATCGCTCACCTCAACAGGTGTTCGCCGCAGGTCAGCGTCGAATACGCCCGTAAGGTGATTACTTCCGATGTCCGGCCGAGCTACTTCGAGGTCGAAGACGCGACCAACAAGATAAAGACGCTGCCGGCATGAGCGACGAAATCATCATCTACAAGAAGAAGCGCGGCAGCCACGGGGGGCATGAACACCACGGTGGCTCATGGAAAATAGCATTCGCGGACTTCATGACGGCTATGATGGCGCTGTTTCTCCTGCTCTGGCTGGTGAGCATCACGACCCAAGAGCAGCGGGAGGGGATAGCCATGTTCTTCAACCCGCTGGCGTTCGAGGAAACCAAATCGGCTTCAGACGGAATGCTGTCGGGTACCGAGATCGACAATGACGGTGCTGACCAGTCGCGTTTCAGAAGTGGAGACAGCGAGGACCTTACGGCTGTTGCCCCCCCTTACGAAACCTTGCCCCCTATGGGCGAGGAGCAGTCAATCGAGAGGCCTGCAGGAAAGGGCGGTTCCGGAGACGGAAGGCCCGAGACTGACGGAACGGCGGAAATGGCTGCGGCCGAGGAGGAGGCAAAGCGTGCGCTCGAGGATGCCGAATTTGCCGAGACCAGTGAGGCAATCCGTGAAAGGATGACCGAGGCAGAACTGGGCATGCTCGCCGAAAACATCGTCATGGAAATTACGGAAGACGGACTCCGAATCCAGATCACCGACATGGAGAAATCCGCGATGTTTCCGGTGGGTTCGACGGAAATGACGCCCTACGCAAGAGCTATCCTTGAAATCATCGGTCAAACTGTAAGGGACCTTCCCAACAGGATTGCGATTACCGGACACACGGACGGGTTGCCGTATCGGTCTTCGGCCGGATTTGACAATTGGGACCTGTCGTCGGGGAGGGCGAATTCTGCCCGACGCATTCTGGTCGGGGCGGGCGTGGACGTCGGACGGCTCAGTCGTGTGGAGGGCCTGGCCGACCGTGAACACCTTGTAGAAGAAGATCCGAATGACCCGAGAAACCGACGGATCAGCGTTCTGCTCCTGAGGGGAACCTGAACCCGGACTTAAACCCGGACGCAATAGAATTACGCCAATGCCGAAAAGGAGTTCTCAATGAGTGTTCAAAGCGCAATGCGGGCCGCCGTTTCCGGACTGGCGGCGCAAAGTTCCAGGATGGCTGCTATCTCCGACAATATCGCGAACTCGCAGACGGTCGGATACAAGCGGGTCGCTGTCGATTTCTCCACGATGGTCCAGCAAGGCCAGGGACAGGGCGGGAGTTTCAGTGCAGGAGGCGTGACTGCAGGGGCGAGAACGGAAATCTCGAAGACGGGATTGATCCAGGCAGGCTCCTCGACCACGGACATGGCGGTCGCCGGCAATGGGTTCTTTGTCGTGCAGGGCGGAGACGAAAGGACGGCGCTCACGAGGGCCGGGTCCTTCAGGCCCGATGCATTGGGCAACCTCGTCAATTCCGCAGGGTACTATCTCATGGGTTGGCCAGTCGGCCCCGACGGGACGGTGGGCAATGTCGATTACGACAGCCTGAACGGCCTGCAGAGAGTAAATACTGCATCGGCGGGACTTTCCGCGGTAGCCACGACAGAAATCAACTTTTCGGGCAACGTCCCTTCGAACGAGACGGGGCCTGATGCACCCGCCGATCCTTTCCAGTCCTCGGTCGAATATTTCGACGCCCTCGGCAACGCCCATCGCCTTTTCATTCAGTGGCAGCCGTCCACCACGCCGAACCAGTGGACAATGACGATCACCGACGCGGGAGGTGCTGCATACGGATCGGTGGACATTGAGTTTAGCGATACCGCTCCGGGCGCAGGCGCGCCGCTCGCATACACGAATGTCGTCGCTACGACACCGGGTTTCGCGGTTGATCCGGCTACCGGACAAGTGACGATCGATGCCGCGGCGGGGACAACCACTCAGCCGATCACCGTCAATTTCGGCGCACCGGGAGAGTTCGACGGCGTGACTCAGTTCGCGGGCGAGTACAACCCGAAGACCACCAAAAACGGATCTGGTGTCGGCGAACTGCAGCGGGTCGAAGTAACCGAAGACGGTATGCTGGTCGGCGTATTCTCGAACAACGCGCGCAGGAACCTTTGGCAGATTCCTCTGGCTTCCGTTGTCAATCCTGACGGGCTGACGCCGCAGGATGGGAATACCTTCGGCATCTCCGCCAACTCCGGAGCGGCTCGCCTTTACGACGCCGGTTCGGGAGGTGTCGGACAGATCGCCGGCGGTGCTTTGGAAGCCTCCAACGTGGATATCGCGGAGGAGTTGACCGACATGATCGTCACCCAGCGCGCTTACAGCACCAATGCCAAAGTGATCCAGACGTCGGACGAGATGCTCGACGAAGTCACTCGGCTGAAGCGCTGATCGGTAGCCGGAGTCGTTAGATGAGCCTTTCACTCGCCCTCGGTACTTCCTTCAATGGCCTGAAGGCAAACCAGCTCCAGTTCGCTTTGCTCTCGAAAAATGTGGAGAACGCCGCCGTTCCTCATTACGTGCGCAAGGACGCCGTCCTGACGACCCGTGTAGTGGCAGGCATTTCCCTGGGGCTCGAGGTCGGAATTTCCCGGGACGTGGACGAAAGGCTGGTCAGGGACGTCCGGCTCCAGACCGCATCGAATTCGAGCCTGGCCACGAAAGCGGAGTATCTGAAAATGTGGGCTGCTAAGGTCGGGCAGCCACAGGATGAGTATTCCGTTTCCACGGTCCTAAATGAATTCAAGATCGCCCTGCAAACTCTTGAGGGCAATTCAGGGTCGCAGGTGGATCAGCTGAACGCAGTTCGTGCCGCAGAAAGCCTTGCCTCCAAGCTCAACGGGCTGCACAGGGAGGCAAACGCCCTGAGAGCAGACGCCGATGCCCAGATTCGCCAGAAGGTCGAGGTCGTCAACAAAAACCTGGACCAGATAGCGAAACTGAACAAGAGCATAGCTGGTGGATCGGTATCAGACCTCGGCGATTTGCTCGACGAGCGCGACCGTCTGGTGGACGAGATATCCCAAGAGTTGGGTGTCACGACATATCTCCGCGAGAACGGGGAGATGGTCATACTTGCCAAGGGCGGTGCATCTCTCCTGGATTCCTCTGTCAACCATCTGGAATTCTCGCCTTTCGGGGATCTTAGGACAGCAGACGGCACTGTCCTTACTCCGGCTCCGGGGAACGCGAGCGCCGTAAGGGGAGGGGCAATCGCCGGCTTGTTTGATATCCGTGACAATGTCATGCCTGAGTTCATGTCCCAGCTCGACGGCATGGCAGCGGGCATCATCACCATGTTCGAAGGTGCGGACGCCAGTCTCGCCCCCGGGCAGGCAGGTCTCTTCACCGACGGCGGTGCTGCTTATGATCCGGCCAATGTCGTCGGGCTGGCCGAACGGATAAGGGTCAACGACTCGGTCCGGCCGAGCGCGGGGGGTGACCTCTGGAAGATTTCGAGCGGCCTCGGCGCTGCAGCACCAGCTCCTGGAGCCGATTCCACTCAGGTGACCGCATTCTTGGATGCTTTCGCGTCGGATCTGGCTTTCGGTTCATCGGGGTCGCTGCCTGGTTCAGCGACCATAGAAGAATTTGCCGTCGCGATGGTGTCATCACAACAGACGGCAAGGGTCACTGCCGAAAGCGAATTGAGGGTTTCGGACATCACGCTTTCCACTCTGCGCGAAAGCAGGATGAACCGTGATGGCGTCAACGTCGACGACGAGCTGATGAAGATCGCTCTGGTCGAACACAGTTACCAGGCATCCACCGCAGTCATCACGTCTATCCAGGAAATGCTAGACACGCTGCTGGCGGCAACCTGAGGGAGGTAGGTAAATGAACTCCGTTTCTACATTGGGAATGGCGCTCAGGACCCGTGAAATGGTCTCTGCCGCGCAGTCAGAAATCTCGAAAATAAGCGGCGAGGTAGGTTCCGGCTTCAAGCGGGACGTGGCGGCTTCTATAGGCACGCGGCTCGGCGAGGACATATCCATGAGGAACCTCTACGACCAGGTCGAGGAGTACAACAACAACATCACCCTTCTCGGGATGAGAATGGACACGATGTCAGACGCCTACAATGGCGTCGAGAAGGTGACGAGCGAATTCTTTGGCAAGATGGCGACCATGCTTGGCGACTCCCAGATGACGGAAGTCATGCAGCAGGAGGCAAAAGCGACGCTCGAACGCATTGTCCAGCACCTCAATGCCATGACAGGAGACCGCTATCTCTTTTCCGGAGTGGACGTCGACACTCCGCCGATGCAGCAGCCCGACAAGGTGAATCCTGGGACGGCGTATTCACCCATGGAAGCCATGCAGGAAATGCTCGGCATGAACCCACCCGCGGACGCCGCTTCGGCACAGGATTTCGTAAATTTCATCGGTTTGGCTTTTTCGAGCGATCCCTCCGTTCCTGCCCACCTTAGGTTCGAGGGAACCTTTTACAACGGCACACCTGCCCTGGACGCGTCGGGCCAGCCTAATCCTCGCGTTACCGGACGCGTCGACCAGACGCGAGTGCTTGAATACGGGGCCCAGGGCAACGACCGAGCGTTCCGTGACATCCTTATGGGCGTCTACATGATCGCCTCGGTAGACGTGACCGACATGCCGAAAGAGGCCTACGACGTGTATGTCGGAGCGGCATACGATGCGATAGGGCGCGGGTTGACGGCTTCGAGGCGGGACCTCGCAGTCCTGGCCGGCTACCAGAACGATTTGGAGGCCCAGGTCAAGATCAACGAAAACAGCCTGAAGATCATGAACGAAAGAATAGTCGGGCTGGAAACGGTGAACTTGGTCGAGGCCAACGCAAGGATGACAGTTCTGGAGACGCAGCTTCAGGCAAGCATTGTGCTGACAAACAAGATGGCTGGCCTCAGCATCGCGTCAATCATGGTCGGACGCTGACGGGCCAGCAATTCAGACACCTCCGGTCAGCATGAAACCCCTGGATGGGATGGTGGTTATAAAGCGCCTGTCCCCTCCGGCCTTCTCGAATTTCGTCCTGATGTTGTGGATGTGGACATCCAGCACCTTGTCGAAGGGCTGCTTGTCACTGTCAGGCCACACTCGCTCAAAAAGGACTTCTCTTGAAACAACATTTCCGGCGCGGCGGGCGAGCGTCTCGATGATCGAAAATTCGATGTTGCTCAATTTCACCCGCTTTCCGTCAATCTCAGGATCCTTTCCGTCAAGAAAAAAGGTGATGCGGCCGATCTTGATCGCGTTTCCCGTGCAGTTCCCGTATCTTCTCGCGATCGCCCTGAAACGGGCGGCGAGTTCTTCGGGGTCGGAAGGGTAGGGGACGACGTCGTCATAGCCTGCATCAAGAAGGGAAACCGTCTTTGACGGTGACGGATTGGGGGTGGCTGCGATCAGGGCAAAGCCGATCTTGCTGTTTCGGATGGTGGCGGCAATTCCTGCAAGGTCGGTTCCCACCGACAGAATGGAGATATTGTCCCGGCTGTCGGCATCCCTGAAGGATTCAACGAGGTCGAGGTCGGCCGCCGAAAATTCCGTCCGCGCCACATGCTTTGACGATAGAACGGATACTGCTGCTGACGTCATTGACTGGTCGTCGGAAACAACCAAGATTTTCATGGCACCTGCCGGGTGTTGTTGGCCGATTACTTCATGGTATCGTGAAGTTCTGCCGGCGGTATCCCTGGAGAAGGACCCGAATGCTTAAGCGAATCCTTGTTGCGGTTTTAGTTGCTGGAATGGGCGCGGTTTCCGCCGCGCATTCTCAATCGCGGCTGAAAGATTTGGTCGAGATTGAAGGTGTGCGAGAAAACCAGCTTGTCGGCTATGGGCTCGTTGTTGGCCTGAACGGAACGGGCGACAGTACGCGGAACACACCTTTCACGGACCAGAGCCTGAGGGGGATGATGGAGCGACTTGGCGTCAGCGTGAACGGGGAGCAGCTCAGGACGCGGAATGTCGCGGCAGTAACCGTGACGGCTTCCCTTCCGCCCTTCGCCCGTCAAGGTTCCACGATCGACGTGACGGTGTCTTCTTTGGGGGATGCCACGAGCCTTGCAGGGGGTGTCTTGGTTGCCACTCCGATGATCGGAGCCGACGGTGAGGTATACGCTGTTGCGCAAGGATCGCTTGTCGCCGGCGGACAAGCAGCGCAGGGTGAGGCCGAGTCTGTCGTAAAAAACGTGCCGACCGTGGCAAGGCTTGCTAACGGGGCGATCATAGAAAAGGAGATCGGCTACTCGCTTGATCAGGCACGCATTGTCCGGCTCCTGCTGAAAAACCCGGATTTCACTACTGCAAAGCGCATTGAGGAGGCCGTGAACTCGCGTCTCGGGAGACGCGCCGCACGAATGCTCGACAACTTCGCCGTGGAAGTGAGCCGGGGGAACACTCCCGCGGCTCAGCTGATCGCGTCGATTGAGAGCGTCCAGGTCGAACCCGACGTGCCGGCAAAAGTGGTGATCGACGACAGGACGGGCACGATCGTCATTGGCGACAATGTACGTATAGGGCGTATTGCCGTATCCCAGGGGGGATTGACCGTGCGGGTGGCGGAGCAGCCGGCCGCGGTACAGGCTTCTCCATTCACTCCGGGACGGACCGAAATCCTTCCTTCTACGGACATCGAGATGAAGGAAGTCGAAGGCGGTTTCGGGATTGTCGGGGGCAGTGTGATGCTCAAGGACCTTGTTGACGGTCTCAACGCCTTGGGTGTCAAGCCGAAGGACATGGTTTCGATTCTGCAGGCCATAAAGGCTGCAGGGGCCATGAATGCGGATCTGGAGATAATCTGATGGAGCTCTCGATAGGTAGAGTGGACCCTCTTGAGCAGCCTTCGACAATGTCTGCCAGGCAGATTGAAGCCCAGCGGGTTTCGAAACAGTTTGAGGCTGTGATGCTTTCCCAGTCCTTTGCGGGCATGTTCGAAGGTGTGGGAAATCTCTCCATGGGGGGAGGGGGACATGCCGAAAAAGTCTGGCAGTCCATACTTGTCGACGAGATGGCCAAGAGTGTGGCGGAAGCGGGGGGAGTCGGAATTGCCGACCGAGTCTACAAGGAGCTGATGGAAAAATGAAAAGCACGGCGGCTATGAAGAGGAATGCAAAGAAGAATCCTCCTGCGAAGGAGCCTGATGCAAGGGTGCGGCCGATTGTCGAAGCGATCGATGCGGCTGCAGAGATTTTCCGTAAGGAGAACAGCCTCCTTGAAGCAGGGAATGTGTCGGGGGTCGAACAATTCCTCGAAAAGAAGCGCGAAGCGGAACGGGAGGTGAAGCGGGCCGGAGCCAAGGCAACGTCGGACGGTTTCAGCCTGGTGCCAGGCACTCCCGAGGCGAAGCTTGTCGAGGCAAGCCTTGAAAGGCTCAAATCTGAAGTCGACAAGAACGCAGCCTACCTCCAGGGGGCGTTCTCGGCCCTGAACCGAATCTCCGACCTAGTCAGAAGGGCGGTATCGGAGAAGGACAGTGAAGGCATGTACAGCCGTCGTGCCTCCAGGGTCCTCCCGACGAACAAAGCCCTGCTGGGTTTCGGCACGTCCATCTGAAGCCCTGCCGGCCGCTGAGATATTTTTTGCATCGTCCCAGCCGATTCAGCATCATTGTACTTACCCAACGCGTAAATGGAGACGGTAATGGGAGCAAAGGCTTACGAAGACACTATGCGCCGGATCGAGGATCCGAAGCTGTCGGAGGCGAGGGTGTTTTCAGCGGTCACGAACGGCCTCGAACGACATGCCTCGGAGGGGCGCACGTCCGAGAACCTGAAGGACTACCTTGCCAAGAACCAGCGGCTCTGGGTTAACCTGCGGAACGCGGCCGCAGCTTCCGACAACCAGCTTCCCATGGATCTCCGGGGCAGGCTTGTTTCGCTTGCGTTGTGGGTGGACCGTTATACGTCCGACATTCTCAAAGGCACGGGGGACGTCCAGGACATCATCAGCGTGAACCGTAGCATCATGGCCGGGCTGACCGGAGCAACTGGAGTTTCAGACGGTGCTCAGGCTACGGCTTAATCCGGGCGAGGAAGTCATTGTCAATGGCGCGGTCCTGAGGAATGGGGACCGGAGAAATGTCCTGACGGTTGCCAACGCGGCAAACGTCCTGAGAGCACGTGACCTCATCCGCGCCGAAGACGCGGTAACTCCGTCCCGGCAGGTTTGTTTTCTCATTCAGGCAATCATGCTCGCCAACGGAAGCGACAAGTCCAACGTCAAACCCAAGATCAGGGATATGCTGGCCGACATGTATGTTCGGTTTGCATCTGACGAGGCCAAGGCACAGATCATAGAAGTCATGGACCAGTTTTCGTCAGAAGACTATTACAAGTCTCTGAACGCAATGAAAAAACTCGTCATTTATGAGGACTCGCTGCTTGGTAGGGACCGAGCGGCTGAAGGAGGAAAGCCTGATGTCAACGCTTACTAACCTGCAAATAATGTGGAGGTCATATTCGAGCCAATACGACGTCCATAGGGCTTCACCTCAAGTCAGCCGCGAAACGGCAGCCTTCAGGGAGGCTGCCGTTTCCGTAAAGACTGTCGACGATCTCATCAAAAACAGGGAAGTCTTCAACTACGTCCTGAAGGCCTACGGAATGGAGGATCTCCCTTACCCGGCTATGATCAAAAAAATCCTCACCGACGAGGATTTCTCCAAGGGATTTGTCGACTCCCGTTACAGGGAATTCATGGAAGCAATGGGTTTCCAGAAAGGCGGGAGTGGCAAGTTCTCAGATCCTGCATGGATTGACGAAGTGGTATCAAGATACCAGACGGTCACTTTCGAGGAACGAAAAGGGGAAGAAGATGCCAACCTAAGGCTGGCGATGTACTTCGAGCGCGTCGCGCCTACGGTGGAAAACTGGTACGACGTCCTTGCCGACAAGGCCCTGTCCGAAGTCGTGTTCACATCATTGGGCATCGACGATCAAGTCCGGCTCGGCGACATAGACAAGCTTGCCGAAATGCTCGAACGGCGGATGTCGATAGAGGATTTCAAAAATCCCGACAAAGTGAAAAGCTTGGTGCAGCGTTTCGCAATCTTTTCAGACATGGAGACGCAGGTCTCCACAAACCCCGTCCTCCAGTTGTACCAGGCAAGTGCAGGAACGGGACCGAGGACAATCATCAACATCGATTCCAGCCTGCTGGCCGAAGCGAACAGGTTGAAATTTCTGTGATTGTCGCCAAGCGGCGGCACAATGGTCAGAGGATCTAAACCTCGCGAGTCAAGCTTCCATGCTTATCCGCCTGGCGTTCGACAGGTCTGCAATCATTGACTTGTCACTGAGCACCTTGACCGTGATCGAATCTTCGTCCGAGACGTCGCGTATCGCCTGCTCGATTCCGCGTATCTGATCGTCTCCGGGCTCGTTTGCCGAGTTCACGACAATCTCGAAATGACTCTCCGAACCATAAGCCTTGATTTGGACAAGCCCTAGCCGGGTGGTCGGGATCTCAACGATGAAACGCGAGACCTTGCCCGGCTCGGCGGGCATTGCAAACAATCCCCATACGTTGCCGTCCTCGGCAAGCACGGGAAATTGGCGTACCGACCATTTTCCCATCCCGGGGATTTCGACAGAGGTTTCCCTGAAAAGCGTGCTCCAGAGCTCTGGTATCTGCTTGGCGGATCCGAGCCATGTCGATGCGTTCCCGCGGGCGAAATTCAAGAACAAGTAGGCAAGCAAAACCGAGGCGCTTCGTCCTGGTGCTATGTCGGGAAGGAGCGAAAGCGCTCGGGCAAGGGGGAACGCGTCCTCCTTGCCCGAGTTCCGGGACACATTCTCCAAAACGGCGTCGGCAGCAGCGGCATGTCCGGCGATGGGGTCGGGCTTGGCTGGATTGCGCTTCCGGTATCCCGCGGCCGAGACAACTCGGGCCTGATCCATTCCCACCGAATGGGAAGGAGAGGTTCTGGGTTCCATCCTTACGATGACGCTTCCGCCCCCTGTGGGGCGTAGGGAGACCCTTCTTCCCGGTGCCACAAGTCCCCGTTCCGGCAAGCGGACCACGATGTCACCCATAAGGGTGTTCACGATTATCATGGTGTCGAGGGCGACCACGACTTTCCCGCGGACGCCCTCGAGACTGAAGCGTTCCGCCTTGAAACCTTCCGGAGCTTGCTGGATATCTCCCCTGAGTTCTTCCCGCACGATACCCCCTTACTCGATCAGCCTGTCGTCTTCGCCTTCGGTCCTGAGAATGATAGCACCGTCGGCTTCCAGTTTTTTTGCCGTCTTCAGCACTTCGTCTTGCGCCGCCTTGACATCCCTGAGGCGCTGCGGACCCATTGTCTGCATCTCGTCTCGCATGATCCCCGCCACACGGTCGGAAACGGCAGTGAAGAAGCGGTCCTGGATCTCCTTGGCAGCGCCTTTCAGGGCCAGTGTCATGGTTTCACGGTCGACGGCATCCATGATGGCAGATGCAGCAGCCATATCTATGCCGGCCAGATCATTGAACGTGAACATTCGGGCCTGGATTTTCGCGACTTCCTCGGGACGTTCCTTTTCGATTTCGACCAGGACCTGGTCGGTCAGCTCGGCCTTTGTTCTGTTGAAGATTTCCGCCAGGAACCCGGTCGGGTCAGAACCGACGCCGTGATAATTCGACATGAACTCACCCTGGAGGATTTCTTCGATCTCCTTCACCGATTCACGGGATACCGATTCAAGGTCGATGAGCCGTTTGACGATGTCTACCGTGAATTCCTTTGGGAAGGACTCGAAAACCCTTGCCGCATAGTCTGGTTTGAGGCGGGATAGCACTACTGCGGCGGTCTGCGCACCTTCGCCGACGAGGTAGTTGGAAAGCGCGACGTGGTTGATGGCGGCAAGCTTCTCCCATGTGGTCCGCCCGGCAGGGGCTTTGATCTCGTTCATGATCGACGAGACTCTTTCTTCCGGAAGGAATTTGAGGAGCATGCGTTCGGCGGTGTATGCGGAGCCGACCATTACTTCTCCTTCCGCCAGTTTGGACGAGAACGTTTCGCAAGCTTCCTTCACCATTTCAGGAGGAATTTTTCCGATGGCCGCCATTGCCCGCGTGACAGCGATCAGCTCCGACTGGTCCATTTGCTCCAGGATCTGACCGGCGCGTTCCTCGCCAAGGATGAGCAAAATGATCGCTGCCTTGTCCATTCCCGGAAGGCTGCTGAACTTCCCCTTGAGCTGTTGCTGGTGTTGGGCTTGCCGTTCGGCAGGTTTTGCTGCTGTAGCGGCCGTCATTTTTCTTTTCCTTCAATGGGTTGTTTATCGTTCTTGATAATGTGCGCAACCGCTGCGGCTACCGCTGCCAGCAGTTTCGCGGGAGGGGCATCCTTTTCTCCTGCCCGTCCGAGGACTTCCGTCAGCCTCCTGTTCTCTGGTGCTTTGTCAGACATATGACCTCGCTAGAGACCCCGCGACGAGATACCAACCGTCGACCAGGACAAAGAAAATGATCTTGAAGGGAAGGGAGATCATGACCGGCGGCAGCATCATCATGCCCATAGACATGAGAATGGCCGAAATGACGAGGTCGATCACCAAAAACGGGATCATCAGCAGGAAGCCGATCTCGAAGGCCCGCTTAAGTTCCGAGATCATGAAAGCCGGAACGAGAACGCGAAGGGATGGACGTTCCGCGTCGGTCCTTTCGGAGGGGGCCGAAGTGGCAGGAAACACGTCTTTGTTGCCGGCCGCCAGGCCCTCGAACAGGGCGAGGTCTTTGGGTCTGACATTGGCCTCCATGAATTCACGAAAAGGATCGACGATCTTTGTCATCGCCGCTTCTTCGGAAATCTCGTCATTGATGAGCGGCTTTAGGCCTTCGTTCCACGACTTGGTAAAATGCGGTTCCATGATGAAAATGGTGAGGAATATGGCCAGCGACGTGATCACCATGTTGGGCGGCGAACTCTGCAGTCCAAGCCCGGTCCGCAACATCGAAAGAACGACGACGATCCGGGTGAAACACGTGCACATGATGACGATCCCGGGTGCGACGCTCAGTAACCCGATCAGGACGAAGCCTTGAATGATGCGTCCCGTCAGCGTCGCGCCACCGTCCCCGGCATCTATGGTGATCGTCTGCGACCACGCGTCGGCAATCCCCGCAAGGGTCACCAGCACGATCGTGGCGAACAGAGCCGTCCAGCGGACTTCCTTCACGCGATGCCCCGAACGATTTCGACAAGGGTTACGCCGATCCGGCCGTCCTCGAAAACAGTAAGTTCGCCCTTCGCGAGGACTTTGCCGTTTACGGTGATGTCGACGACATCGCCCGCCTTCCGGTCAAGTTCCACCACTGCGCCGCGCCTGATGTTCATGACGTCGCGCACCGTCATTTCAGTACGGCCGACAACCACCTGAATCTTCATCGGAACGCTCATCGCGGCTTCCTGGGCGGTTTCCTCCCCCTTTTGCGAACCCGACAGCGCCTCGAAAGGGGAGAGCGGGTTCGAGGTTCCGGTCTGTGCTGGTCCGTTGACGTCATTGTCCATAGATTTCTCCTCCGAAATGTTCACGTCGGTCATATCGATCCTTCCTGTATCCAAGCGCGGAGTACCGCCACTGCCTCGTCGGGGTTTTCGTCGACTGCTTCATGCAGTCCGACAATGAGGGCTTCCTTGCTCGCCATCACCTGTTGGCTGGAAATGTTGATCTCAACTTCAGGGTCGCCGGCCGGGGCTTCCGGCGGGGCAGGCAAATCGTTGTCCCGTGCAGGTGCCGCTTGTTCAGTCAGGAACGTGACGAGCGGCCTTATGACGAACAAGAGAAGGAGCACGGACATGATCGCGAGGAGAACCCACATTGCGATTGTCCCCGCATTGGCGGCGAGCATCTGCGAAATCGTAAGCTCGTCCGTCGTCCCGAGATTGTCGACGCGGGCGAATTCAAGGCTGCGTACCGTTACTTGATCGCCTCGGTCGTCATTGTAGCCGATGGCTGTCCTGACGAGTTCCTCGAGGTTTGCAATTTCCTCGGCACTCCGTTCGACGTAGGTGGGAGTTCCGTCCCGGTCGACGTAGCTGCCGTTGACAAGTACGGCCACGGCAATCCTGCGGATGTCCCCGGGCTCGATGGTCTTTTCCCTGACTTCGTTTGATATCTCGTAGTTGACGGTCTCCTCGATGCGATCCGAGGTGGTTGCGGCGGAGGACGGGCCTGTTCCGCCCAAGAGTTCTGCGTCGGGGAGGTTTTGCTCAACTGTCACCGGCTGGTCAGTGCTGCCTTCAGACGAGCGCTGTTTGTCTTCAACAGTTTGGGTCGAGCGGACGACGCGGCCGTCTGGGTCGAACTGCTGGCTTCTAATCACTTCCCTGGAGGTCTCGATTTCAACCGTAACGCCGACCCTCACGTTCCCGGGGCCGAGGCGGGCGGTAAGCAGGTCCTCCACATTGCGCTGGAGTTTGGATTCGATGGCCGATCTGGCATCCGAACCCTGCCCTGACGTGTCTCCGTCGGTGATGAGAAGTTTGCCCGTCGAGTCGCTGATGGTGACAGCTTCGACCTTGAGGCCGGGTACCGCCGAGGCGACCAGATGGCGGATTGCCCTTGCTTGAGCAATTTCGAGCGTCCTGCCCGGTTTCATCGTGACAACCACGGATGCGGAAGGGTCCGGGGCGTTTCTCGAAAAGGATTCGCGGTCTGGTAGTACCAGATGGACCCGTGCCCCGTCGACACCTTCAATGGTAGCCACTGTTCGCGCCAGTTCACCTTCCATTGCCCGCAGGCGGTTCATGCGCTGCATGAAGGTGGTGAGCCCAAACCCGTCCGCCTGGTCAAAGATTTCGTATCCAGCACCCGGAGTGCTGGGAAGCCCTCGTGTAGCCAATGCCATTCGGGCTCGGTCGATTTGGGCCCGGGGCACGGAAACCGCAGTGCCGCCGCCGGAAGCCTGAACCGGGATGCCCATCTCTTCCAGCGCCGCTACAACTTGCCCGGCTTCGGACGGGTCCATCCCGGTGTAAAGAAGGGTCATGTCCGGACGGGTCGCGAAATACGCCAGAGAGGAGATCACGGCGGCCGTCAGGAAAAACGCGATGCCGGCGGCTATCAGCCGCTTCTTGCCAAGCGAACGGATGTTTTCGATGAACTTCGACAACAATAGACTCCCGAGGGGTTGGGCCGAGACGAATCCTTTAAGCATGGCGGCGAATGATCGGGCAAGACCTTTCGCCGAAAATGTGGGGGAATGAATCCTTGCCACAAGGAAAATACTGGCACAGAGGTAGCTGACGCGGCAAGGATTAGATGGCCTTGCTCTTGCCTGGGAACCTGTACAGGAAGTAGCCTTAGGAAAAAGAGACTTTCGCGAGGGGATTCAGTTGAGTACGGAGGGTAACGGAAAGAAGAAGGCCGTGGTGTTTGCGGCTGCCGCCGCCTTCGTCATGGCGTGTGTCGTGGGTGTCGTCCTGACTTTGTTTCCATTCTGGGAAAGTGAGGGCAAAGAACCGGACAGGATCATCAGGATCGACAACATGATTTCCAATCTCGGATCGGAAGCTGCGGTCAAGCTTTCGATTACCGTGGTGCTCGCTCCTGGGGAAGGAAGTCCGGCAGAAGAGGACGGGATACGGGATGCTGTCATCAGCAGGCTCAGGACCATCGAGAAACCCGAGCTTGACGGTATCGAGGGCATGGATTTTCTGAGGTCCTCTCTCTTGTCCGGAACGAAGGCTGCGCTCGGTGAAGACAAGGTCAAGGAGATTTTGATCCGTGAATTCGTCGTCCAATAGTCAGCGTGCAGTGACGGCCAGGGGGGCGGATGCAGTCGCGGCGATTTCCGGGTCGCGGCTCTCCTCATCCGAAAACCTTCCGATGCTCAGTGTCATAGCCGAGCGTTACGCGCTGCTGCTGCCGATAGCCGCCCGTCAAGGCTCTCTTCCTCCGATAGAAACCACCAACCATTCGGTGCATACCGTGCGTTATGGCGACGCCGTGGACGCATTGCCGAAATCGTCCATAGCGGCGGTCATCAACGTTTCCGAGTTGGGATCGCAGGTCCTTATCGCGCTCGAGGGGAGGGTCGCCAGGGTCCTTCTTCATTCGATGCTGGGCGGAAAACCCGAAACCGTGGAGCTTGAAAGAAAATCGTTCACGCACATAGACAGGCGTATTGCCGTCAAGCTCATGGACCGTCTCCTTTCGGCGCTCGCGGAGGCGTTCGCCCCATTCGCGAAGATCACCCCCAAGGTGGACAACGTTGATGTACAGGTGCAGTTCGCGACGGTCCTGCCCAGAGTGGCCTCTGCAACAACCATCAAGGTGGGAATGGTTTGCGAGTCAGTAACCGGGGAGCTGACGGTCATCATTCCACGCTCCGCCCTTGATCCGATCAGGGAGACGCTCTCCCATGCCGTGATCGAGGGCGATACGGTCGGCGGGCACTGGTTCTCCGACTTGAAAAAAGGGGCGTCCGCGCTTCCTCTGACCGTCAGTGCCGTGCTGGGAACGCTGGAATTCCCGCTGTCGGCTGTTCTCGGGTGGAGGGTAGGAACGAATTTTGAATTGCCGCCCATGACCGAGTGCAGCGTATCGCTCGTGAGCGGAGAAACGACGATCGCCGTCGGTCGAAGCGGAAAGGTCAACAGCAGGATGGGCGTTCTTGTTTCGGAGGTTGTCACATCTGACAACATTCAGCTGCCTTCCGCTGACAGCGAGAAAAGGGAGATTGAATGATGATTGCACCCGATTTCGTCGGCGATATAGCAGTTCTTGCCGCGCTTTTGTTCACGGGATGGAGCGTATTTCGCGTCGACAAAAAGTTGAAACATTCGGTTGAAGCCGAAGACGAGGAGATCTCGCAGACGCTCAAAGCTGTCAGGGAAGCCCGTCGCGATATCGTGGCAGCCGTATCGGAAGCAAGAGCCGAGGCGGATCGTCTGTTCGACGTGCTGCGAAAAGCTGAAGCGCTTTGTGCCGCGGCATCGACCGCGCGGGCTTCGCTTTCGCTGGAGGCCAGCAAAAGCACTTCGTTGTTGGACGAGCTCGAAATAGCTCGGGAAGCTGCGGACCGGAGCTGTGCCCGGCTGGCCGCGGCCGTATCCAGTGCCGCCGAGGTTCATGGTAAGCTCGTTCCGGACCGAATCCTCGAAGACGAGGAAGACAGCGCCGAAAAAGTCATCGCGAACAGCAAGAATGTGGTTCTCCTGTCCAGGAACGGCCAATGAGGTTACTGCTTCCCCTGTCGATAGCTTTGATCGGCGTTGCCTTTGTCACCAAGGCTTGGTCGGTAAGCGACATGCCTGCGGCCCAAATCGAACCCGTTACGGTGATAGAAGAAGTCGCGGCCACACCGGAGGCGCTTGAAGAAAGAAAAAGACAGGAAGACGAACTCGAACTGCGGCGGGCGGAATTAACCGAAATCGAAAAGCAGATCGAAGAAAAACAAGCAAAGCTGGAGGCCTACGAGGCCAGGATTTCCTTGGAGCTGGACAAGCTCAAGGCGGCTGCGGCTGATCTAGAACGGCTCCGCGACAGCTTGATGGCGCAAGAAACAGAAGACATGAAGCGTCTCTCGCAAATGTACGGAAACATGAAGGCACGTGACGCTGCGGAAATTCTGAACACGATGCCGGCTGCATCCGTCGTGAGGATCATCGATGGCATGACGGAGATGCAGGCGACTGCCGTTTTAGGAGCCATGGACGCAAAGATTGCAAAAGACGTGACGTCCATGATTTTGGCACGCGGCGAACAGCTGTCGCGCTAGCGCGGCGCGGAAACCTTCGCGGCCAAAGGTGTTCCGAATATCGCGACCGGAATGCCGTCTGAATGCCATTCGACAGTGTGGCCCTCGTGAGGATATGGCGGTTCCAACTTGCGGGCGAGCTTCTCTATTACAGATTCGGGAACTGATGCATCGCGGTTCCTGTTGCGGGATATCACATCCCCGGGGGAAGCTTCCAGGTAGACGATTCTTATTCGTGCATTGTAGTCGCGCAGCAGGCGAAGGACCTTCTCACGGTTGGATCGGGTGACATTGGTCGCATTCCACACAAAATCGGTCCCGCTGCGGAGATAAGATTTTGCTTCCTCGAACGCTGCCTGAACGACCTTCCCCTGGTTGTCTTCGGGATGAATTTTCAACCGTTCCCTAATCCGGTCGAGACTTACCGACGGCCGATCGGAGCAATTTTCCATGATCCAAGTGTCCTTTCCCGTGCCGGGAAGGCCACAGACCAGCGTGGCCTCGCACCTGAACTCCTCGTGGGCTTCGTACCATGAACTCCTGGCCTCCTTTTCAAAGAACGAAACCCTGCTTTCGTCATTCGGGAATATGAACGGTCCGTCCGAGATGCCAAGGTCCTGGAAAACAACGCGTGAAAGTTCGACACGATCCAGCAGGTCATTTTTGTCCGCGCATTCCCTGCCGACAGCGTCAGCCAGGGCATGCATGAGCAGCAGGCTCGCGCTGCATGTAAGGGAGACCATACAAGCCTGTTTGAGGGCATCGTCCCGTTCGAAAAGCCAGAACGGCAGTTGATGGAACCTGATCAGGTTGCAGATGCCTTCCCGTTCGGCCAGAGGGTACCCGGCCTCTCTTAGGCGATACCTCGTGATTGCGGCTCCTGCTCGTGAATGGCCTGGGGCCGTCACACGCCCCTCCGGCGATATCTCGGTGGTGGCCGGCTTTCCGATATCATGGAATGCAGCCGCCCAAAACAGCAGTCGCCGTCGTCGTTTTTCCAGTTTTCGCCATTCAGGGCTGGACAACAGGGCATCCAAGACCATCCTGGTGTGGATTCCTACATTGCCTTCGGAGTGATGGAGTGGATCTTGCGGGCAGTCCTCCAGTAGGCTGAATTCCTTCGAGAGCGCAAGAATGTCCTTCCAATCCAGCCTTCCGTCATCGGCTGCCGTAAAAACAGAATCCATTTCGGGAGGGTGACGGTCCATCTTCGCGCTCTTCCGGTAGGGCAGGGGGGTGAGGACAGCTTTTTCCGGAAGAGCGCGAAAAGCAAGGCCTAGCTGGCTACGCAGAAGTGCCTGCGACCGTCAAATCCGCGGAAATATCCGGTCCTTGGATCGAAAGACCTGTACCTTGAAGAACAATACCTCACCCATTCACGCGTCCATGGCCTGACATGTGCTCGATACGGGTGGGGGCGAAAATGGTGATGCCTCCAATTTTTCTGACGCGGCGGAACGTAATGCACCTTTCCCTTGTCGTTGGCGATGGCCGTGGCGACGAGGGCCCCTGCGGCGAGGCCGAAGACCCCGGCAATCAGTGCGTCATTGTCCTTCTTGACGACAACGTGACGTTCATACGCATGGGCGGCTTGAACCGAAGTGAAAGCGAGTGCAGCAGCGAGTGCAAGTGCCAGTCTTTTCATGTTTGACCCCTTTCTACTGAATCCATCATACCCATCGATACATGAATTCAGGCTGAACAAGTCGCCATGGATTCAGTTGGGGGAGGTCACATGCAAGGAGCAGACGATCGTCCGGATTCGTAGGCGTTCCTTCGTTCGGTTAGCCAGCCATGGCTGTCTATTTGTTCGATCGCTTCCGGCGTAATGAAGAATGCACCGCCGCCAATTTCCCCCGGCTTCACCCGAAATGTCGCAATGGAATACTGGACCTCGATAGGACCTGTTTCCGGATGTAGTTTTGCGATTGCGTGGAGGACATCGATGTAGTCCACCGAGATGTCATTTTCGGGGTCTGAAAGGTCGATGGAACAAACACCGTTTCTGTTGGCTTCTTCCAACAAGGGGCGCACCTTTTCGGCGACTTCGCTTCCGGAACCGGAACAAAGTGCTGCGAACTGTTTCAATTCGGCCGGGTCGCCAAACACGATGTCCGTACGGGGATCGGTGTCCGCGTAAAAATAAATCCCTTCGTCTGATGCCGAGCTGTCAAGCAGGCGCGACAAGAGTTTGCCTTCGAAAGTGTCCATGACGGAATGGGGAAGGATTGTGTTGACGGAAACGTCCATGCGGTGAGCCTCTGATTGGTATATTCGTGCAGAGACTGGCCTGGCTGTCGGCAAATATCAATCCAGGGCTTCAATGATTCTGGCCGCGGTGTTAGCCAGGCTTTCGGTGAGACTTGAACTCATCAAAGAAGCAGCCGTCACGATGGCGAGGAAAACACACAAAGCTATCAGGCAATATTCCATCGCAGTGGCACCACCTTCATCCTTCCAGAAGGAGGTGAGCAAATTTCGCATCCTTGTCTCCCAAGCCCTTTCGGCCCAATTAACCCGACGCAACCGTTCGATCAACCCCGCCAATCGGCCTATCCATTTAGGCAGATCTGATCGTGCGGCTGCGCTCCTTGTATGCGGGGATCCTTTCGCGGATTTGCCGCACGGTCAGTTCGACCAAATACTCCGCATTATGTATGGATTCTTCCGCCTGTCTGACGAATTCCTCGACAGATATCGGCCGGAAATCCTGGTTGTCTACCCCCACGTCGACTGACCCCGGAAGGGAATGTATGCCCCCGTGGCTGTGTCCGAAAGCTTGATAGGACCCGTAATGGGCCTTGTTCCAGGTAAGTCCGGCGTAGTGGGATAGCACGATGATGTTGCCGTTGTGTTTGATCTCGGCCAGATGCGTTGGTTCCCTTTTCCAGGGCAGGCGTGCAATCGATTGGACAACGCGGCCGCGCTTGTCCACGTCATGATTGCCGATGATCAGGTTCTTTTCCCCGTTCAGTGCATGAAAGATATCGGCAGCCTCGCGATCAGAAAGCATGCCGAAGTCTCCCAGATGCCAGACGGTATCCTTGGGGCCGACGACGGCGTTCCAGTTTTCGATGAGCTTGCGATTCATCTCTTCTACTGAGGTGAACGGACGGCTGCAGTACCTGATGATGTTGGCGTGCCCGAAATGGGTGTCACCGGTCAGAAATGTTTTCATCAGAAATCCCTTCAATCCCTGCGATTGTCGGTCGGGCAATAACGACGGTCAATGCCCATCCTGCTCATCCGGCAACCTGCAGTCAGTCGTTGTAGAAATCGTAAAAGGCTTCGGGATCGAGAGGATCGCCGATCCTGTCAATGAAGACGGAAGCAGGTACGAATTCGGCATCATGGCGCTTCCTCCATACATAGCCGGAGCCGGTTTCATAGACGTGTGGAGGGATGTCGATCGAAAATATGCCATCCTCGAGGAGAGCAACGACAAATACGTGGTTTTCGCCTACGGAAGCGTGAACCGGAACTGCGTGCTCGATGCCGACCTCGGCCAATTTTGCGACCATGGCTGACGCAATCTCGTGGCAAATGCCGCCGGCACCATAAACATCGTCCATCCCGTCTTCGTCCTGATACCAATCGTCAAAGACAGATTTGGCTGCGTCAGCTAGAGGACCGCGGGCCACGTGCAGGTCGGCGGATGAGGGCAGGGTGCCGAGAGGAATGGGAAAGCCTCTGCTCATGGGGAATTTTCCGGTTCTCATCCTCTTGCTTTAGAGCTTGCGGACGATTTGGACAACGCACCAAGACAACCGACTATGCCACCTTTTCCGTCTTAGCTGCCCAAGACGTGTCTAGTTGCTGCCACCAGCTTCTCCATCAGATTTGGCATTTGCTGGCCAGAACCGCCCCTTCTTGCGTCATATGAAAGGGATGCATGCGAAGGAGACCGAGAAGTCCTGAAAGTTTTTGCCTCGGCCGCGGTCCGCGGCTTTGGACGAGCTCTGACGCGCAGAGACCTCCGATCTCCAAGCAACGGTGGTCCGCCAAACCGGAGGCGTATCCATAAAGGAAGCCGGCCGCGAATGAATCCCCGGCCCCGACGAGATCAACTATTTGCCTTACAGGCCGAGCTGCACACTCAGTGTATCCGGAAAGAGGATCGAGTACGGCGGCACCTCTTGCACCAAGGGTCATTACCAGTTTCGAGGGTAGGGGGCCGCTGTATGTTTCCAAGGAATCGGCCCCAAGGAATTCTTTCATCTCCAGTTCGTTCCCAAGAACGATGTCCAGGGACTTTCTGTGGAAGAGATCTGCGAAATCATCTCGGTTGCGTTGTACACACAGGCGATCTGAAAGGGAGACCGCGATTTTCAAACCCTGACGCTTGGCATGTTCCACTGCGTGCCGGACTGCGTTACTGCTCAACGGGCTGTCGAAGAGGTATCCCTCGAGGTAAATGAGTTGAAACTCCCCGAGAACGGCCGGATTTATGTCCTCCGGCCCCAGGAGCTGGCAAGCCCCGAGGTGTGTGGACATCGTGCGTTCTCCGTCAGGAGTGATCATGGCGATGCAATGGCCGGTAACTGCCCGGTCGGTTGCAGGCGTATCGAACTGCACGCCATCAGTCGCAAGGGCTTCCGAGAAATAGTTCCCTAATTCGTCTCGGCCCAGTTTACCAATGAATGTCGACTTGGCATTCAATGAGGCAAGGCAAGCAGCGGTGTTGGCGGCTGATCCACCAGGTGCCTTAACGATGGAGGAGGGGAGCAGCATCGTTTGCCTGCGATGGCTCTCCGCCTCGCTTACAAGGGTCATTGACCCTTTGAGGAGTCCATTAGGCCCCAACATCGATTCGGGAACAGAACCGATTACATCGACAACAGCATTGCCGATCGAGAGTATTTTTGGCCTGTACATTGAAATCTCCGGCAGGCAGTCCCCATTCGATGTTCTAACGCAGAGAAACCTGCGTCAAATGCTGCCGGAGATTTTTGTGCCTAGGGTCTCGGACGAGAGGCCGAATCAAATATGCTATCCTTTGCGGCGTAGAATTCGTCCCAACTTTCGTAGGAAAACTCTCCGTCGAAATCCGCAGGTAGTGCAGGAATGTCCCGGCATTCGGTAGCAAAAACCACCAGTTCTCGCCCTAAGCAAATGCTAGGTTCCCAATCCAGTCAGGAGAGGGAATTTGAGTTCAGTTGCCGATGAGTTGAAGTTGAAGCGGGAAGCACTGCTTCTTGACGTGAACGATGCTGAAGCCCGCATCAAGGTTTTGGCGGCAGATATCGCGGCGATCGAGAGAGTGATCCGCGTCTATGACCCCTCCTATGTGCCCGATGCGGCGAAGAAAGCCTCCCGGCGCAGAGAGCACGTGCAGATGCCGGAGCGTTTGGCACAGATGAACAAGACGGAGGCTCTCTTGGAGATCCTGCGGGACGCCAGCACGCCCAAGACCACTGCCGAATGCACCATGTTGATCCTGGAGCGAGCGGGGGTCTCGCTCGACGAGGCAGCGTTGTCGGTCTTTACCACTCGCGTATCGGCTTCATTGAACGGCCTCGTCAAGCGGGGCCGTGTCCGCCACGCGGGATCGGCGGGAAGGAACAGGCACGCATGGATGATCGACGCTTGAGGCGCGTCAGGTCTTGGACCAGATGAGATCCGGAGGCTTGTTGCCCTGCCAGTAGCCGCAGAGGTAGCGCGACGTGGGCCGCGCCAGGGCGACCCGCAGCACGTTGAAGGTCTGGCGGCGGTTGCCCCAGTCCCTGCTGTCCTCGCGCCAGGCGAGCTCGGCCACACGCAACAGAGGCCCCCGAGCAGCATTTGTTGCCCCTCTTCCCGATCGACTCCCGCATGCACTCCGGCTATGAGCCCGTCCCATGTTCAGGACGATATGCATGCGCCGATGATCCTCCGTGCCGTTTTGCGCCTTGTCAGTATGTGATTGGGTCTTGATTTTAGCGGAATTGAACCTTATAAGGTACAGGAAGTTTCTATGAAGCGGATCATTGCAGCGTTTTACGCTACAGAAGCTGGAAACGAACCCGTACGTGATTGGCTTCAGGAACTGGCCAAAGAAGACAGGAAGATCGTGGGAGAGGACATAGCCACCGTCGAATTCGGTTGGCCGATTGGCATGCCCACCTGCAGAGACTTGCGCGACGGCGTGCGGGAAGTCCGCTCAACGATCAAACGAGGCAAGGTCGAAGCGAGAACATACTTTTCCATTGAAGGGCAGACAATGCTACTTCTCCATGGTCACGAAGGAAAGAAGGGACAGCAGGATGCGATCAAATTAGCCATTGATCGCCTGCGTGACCATAAGAGGCGGCAAAGGGAAAGCAACAGGAAGAAGAAGAAAACTGAGTAGAGGTTGTCATGACCAGCAAAATTCATTCTTCTGTCGGCGGCACTCTCGAGGACTTTCTTGAGGAACAGGGTGAACGTGAAGAAGTCTATGGTGCAGCCATAAAAAGAGTGCTTGCGTGGGAAATCGAGAATGCCCGCAAGCAACGTGCGGTGAGCAAAAGTGAAATGGCGAACCGGATGAAGACAAGCCGGACTCAGGTCAAGAGGATTCTTGATCCCCGCAACGTTGCCGTATCTTTGGATACGCTAGACAAGGCTGCTCGTTCTGTAGGAAAAAAATTGAAGATCGAGTTGGTCGATGCATAATCACTGATCTAGAGCTTCCTCCAAGTCCAGGTGCTAATCCACCTGGACTTCTCAGCTAATTGCTTGCCAGGCGATTTTACTGGACGCAAATAGCCTCCGTCCAACCATTTTGGACGGCGAAAAGAAGGAAGAAAACAGTCGCTTGATTAGGATCTGGTGGTCTTTGCTACCTAATGCCGCGTTTGTGTAGCGGGTTGCTATCCATACTTGATCGTCGATCTTCGCCGTTTTAGCAGTGACATTGAGATCTTCGGCTACGTGGTCGAGCACAGAGATCGCAATGAAAGTGTCGTCATCTGCACGCTTTGTGAAGGCGATTTTGCCGGACATCAGCGTTGTCAGGATGAAGCCTGCTTCTTTCAATATTGCAGCGCCAAGAACAGTACAGCTTGTCATTGTGTGTCCTTGCATTAAGGGGTCTTAGCCGTTATGGGGACACAAGGAGCAGTAACTCACAATGTGCAGTGACGGAGTGAGGCGCGACATGCTTCCACTATCATCATCGGCCTAAATCAATCCTGATTTGCGGATGCCGCGCGTTGAGGAACCTACATAGTCATTAGGGTGACGGGTTCGCGGTCCAAATGAGGTTCGATCGCATTCAGGAAGTCCTTTGCGGCTTTAACGGCTTTGTGGCCGTGGTCTCTGGTAATTATCGGATTTTTGTCGTCAGCCCAGCTTTGCAGGAAAATAGCCTCCCTCAAGCCCTTGAGGAGGAACTTACTATCCGGAGTGCGTTTGAGGATTTCGTCAAACATCACGAGCAGATCGCGGGGTGATTCTGGAATGCGCTTGTCATGGGTATCGCGCTTTTGTTCGAACGCAGCCCGTGCAGCGAATATGACCGCAAAACCAGCACGGCTGCATGCCCCTCCATAGTCGAAGCGATCCAACCCCAGGATCAGCTCGGCCTCTTCAATCGCATACTCAGCCTTACGCATCCACTGGAGTGCAACATCTTTCATCGCCTGGTTCCTTTGCTGATTTTGGGCTCAGCGTGACACTGGAACTGGATTTAGACAATATTGGTTGAATTCCGGTTTTGTTATTAGAAAGCCTGACGCGAAAACGATCCCGGCGAGGAGGGGCGGGGTTTGAGGTCCGTCAAAGTGGCATAATCGGCGTTATGTCAACTGGAAGGGGTTCCCGTTCTTCTTGGGATGGGATTCCCCGTTGAGTTTGTCCCAAATGACGCATTTTTGGTACGAATGGCAGCTTAAGTCTGTCCTCGAGTTCGCTTCTAGCGGCGGCTTGTTTGTTGTGGCTTTCAGGGAGGCCGGACAGCATCTGTGAAACAAGGGGTAACCCACGGATGCGTGAGATCGAGCTGCTGATCATAGAAAACCTGGACCTGGACGGTGCGGCGGCAGACGTCGAGCAGCACCTCCTCGACTGCGAGGAACATTCGATGCAGTGCCGCTACTCGTGGCACGTAGACGCGAACGATGATGTTGATTTCAACGATCCTGAAATTGCGGCCGAATTCAGCCGCTTCGTCCGCGAATATGCAGTCGAGCAGGTGGTTCGGGCACGATGGGATCTCACCTGTCTGGATGTCAACGACGACGGAACCCTGACGCTGTGGAGATCGATGGTGGTTCCTGCGGACTGGCTGGAGAACGGCATAAATGACCGACCCATCGGGATCTACTGGGCCTACGAGAAGTCGGCGGCCGAACCACACTGGGGGAGCTTCGCCAAGGGCGACCGGGAGATCATCCTCGAGGGCAGGGTGGCGTTAGAGGACGTCGACTGGCACCGCAGCATCTGCATGAACGCCCAGTGCGAGGAGGAGCGGGAAATCCGGCTCAAGCAGACGGCATCGGTACTGCTGGTGTCCGCCGAGTGGGCGGAGTGCAACGATTTCGGAGCCGTGGCGCTAGGATTCACCGCCCCCGCGGGAGAAGACGCGGCAGCCTCAGAACTCGCGATTGCATGCTGACCATCCCAAGGCAGCACTCTCAGAGAGCGGGGACGGACATCTCCGAACCTAGTCCTCGCCGCCAATGTATTCCCGGAGCGTGGCCAGCAGGTTCACGAGCCACTGCTCGGCCCCGTACTCCTCGATCGCCTTTGCCGCAGCCCGAACCCAAGTCTCGTCGTCCACGATGCGTGGGAATGGCCCAAGGCCGACGTAGATCGGGTTGCAGAAAAACGCCCTGACATTCCCAATGGTAACCTCGCCGGGCGGGTGGTCGAACTGGACGTTCGGTTTTGGCAGCGACTTGGATGCTGAAGGCATTGTCTTGGCGATCCATTTGATCATCGCCCGCAAATCTATCGCAAAACTCAGCAGACACAAGAAGGGGCGGCCTCGGACTTAGCCGATGACCTTCGAGCCGCCTGCGGGCCACCGGGAGGAGTGCCGCAAGTCCGGCATCTAGAGCCGCACAGAGCGGCCTTTTTGTATTCGAGAGAAAGAATCGGGTTCTCGGTTGAGCATATCCATGGTGACCCATTTTTTGGGCCAGAATGGCAGCTAAACTTTGTCCCCGAGACGTAGAGTTTTCCAGGCTGTTAACCGTGGGACGTCATTATTCGGCCCCGTGTAACAGAGGAAAAGCTCGGATGCGTTCGGATGAAATCCTCGCCGAAAATTATATGGAAGCAATGGCCGGCGAGCGCGGAGCCTCAGACGCGACGTTGGACACCTACCGAGACGGCCTCGATCTCTATCTCTCCTGGTTGGGTTCCAAGCAAATCACCATCAGGTCTGCGAAGCATGCCGATGTTGTAGAATATTTGGGGTATCTGGCTGCCCAAGGCTATTCTGACCTGACAATAGCCAACAGGGTGTCGATCTTGCGCAGTTTCTATCGTTTCCTTGTTGAGGACGGGATCCTGGTTTCCAATCCGACTACACTCATGGAACCGATGAAGCGGCCTCGCAATCTCCCGGTTGTGTTGTCTGTTGAGGAAGTCGATCAGCTTTTGAGTGTGGCGCACGAACGGGCGGCTGACGAAACAGGAACATTGTTCCAGAAGGCAAGCCTTGCCAGGCGTGCCGCGCTCTTCGAAACCCTTTATGCGACTGGGCTTCGTGTGAGCGAAGCCGTCAAACTGCATGCGAACGTGCTGAAGCGGAAAGAGAAGATGATTTCGGTCGTCGGGAAAGGCAATAAGGAGAGACTTGTTCCCCTGCACGACGCCGCAAGGAACGCGATAAGGCTATGGAGGGAGCGGGTCGATAAATACGGTTCCGCCTCGGAGAAGTGGCTATTTCATTCTGTGAGGGACGGTACGGCCCCCCTCTCCCGCCAAAGCGTGAACAAAGACATATTGGAGGCTGCGGCCGAAGCGGGCATCGCAAATCCGCATCGGGTGACGCCGCACGTCTTGCGGCACGCCTTTGCTACCCATCTCCTAAGCAACGGAGCGGATCTACGGGCGATCCAAATGCTGTTGGGACATGCCGATCTAGGAACAACAGAAATCTATACTCACGTGGATCAGAGCCGGGCCATAGCGATGGTCAGGGACCTTCATCCGCTCAATGACCTTTAAGGGCTTGCGGCTCTCTTGGTGCCTGAAAGTGATCCCGCAATAATGTCACATGTTGCCTCGAGGCGACATACGGGATGCAGGTCTAGGCCCGCCCCATATAAGTAGCCTACAGGCAACATTTCCTTGACTTCCGATTTGGAGTCGACCATATGTCGTCTGGAGGCGACAAATGAGACCGATCAAAATTGTTGAGAACAGTGATGATCTGGGCAAAGCGCTCCGTTCCACCCGTAAAGAGCGCAGGATAGTCCAGCAGGATTTGGCTGACGTGATCGGCTTGAGCCGAACGGCGGTAATTGACCTTGAAACCGGAAAGTCGAAACCGTACTTCGAGACCGTTCAAAAAGCTGCGGTTGCCCTTGGCTACAGGATCGCGCTCGTTCCTCTCGAGGCCGTGCCATACATCAAAGGGTATGAACCGACCACCACAGAAGAAGAGTTTGGCGAGGAGGTCGGAGACGAAGGAATATCCGGTAGCGGTCAATGAGAGAACTGGTTGCATATATGTACGACCGGGAAGTCGGGCGTTTCAGGGAGCACCCTGACGGGCGGGTTGTATTCGCCTATTCGCCTGGATGGCTATCTTCAGGTGGTCATGCATTGTCTGTTTCGTTGCCATTGACCGCGGAGGAGCTTCCTTCCGACAAAGTCGAATCTTTCATCGCGGGTTTGTTGCCCGACAGCATCCAACACCGGAAACTTCTCGCTGCGGAGCTGGACATTGAAGATGACCCAACCGACTTCGCTTTTCTCTCCAGGTTGGGCCGTGACTGCGCTGGCGCGATCACTGTCGTGCCGGAAGGAGAGTCACTGGCACATGACGGAGCTCCTTATTACGAAGTTTTGAGCGAATCCCAACTGGCAGATTATATCCGGACGCTCCCCCAGCGTCCGCTGCTTGTTGACGAAGATGGCGGAGTTCTTCTCTCCTTGGCTGGAGTAAACGACAAGGCTGCAGTGGTGGTTGTCGACGGGAAAATCGCCATCCCCCACTACGGCTTCCCGACATCGCATATTTTGAAGCCAGATATCGCGGCACTCCCTGAATCAATTCGGGTCGAGAATTTTTGCCTCTTGTTGGCAAAGGAATGTGGGCACGTCGTCCCGAAGACAAAGATCGCCCGGGCACAAGATCAGGTGTTCATGCAAATGGCCCGTTACGACAGATTGATCGTTCTCCGAAACGGAAGGCGGGATCTCGTTCGGCTGCACCAGGAGGACTTCTGCCAGGCACTGGGGTATCGCCCGGAGAAAAAGTATGAACGCAAAGGAGGTCCTGGCTGGAGGGAATGCTTTGCGCTGATGGAGGTCACAGATGACCCCGTGGCTTCGAAAAAGGCCCTGCTTGACCGCGCTATATTCCAGTTTCTCGTCGGCAATCCCGACGCACATGCCAAGAACTATTCGCTGCTTTATAGGCGGGACGGGACCCGGAGGCTGGCTCCGTTCTATGATTTGAACAACGCGGCCGCTTATCGGGCGAATTTCAAAAAGGTGAAGCCGCTGATGGCGATGGCGATCGGAGGAGAATTCGATCGGACAAACATCCGGTTGGAGCACTGGCAGGCATTTGCGGAGGAGTGCGGGCTCAACCCTTCAAATGTAATGGCTAGGGTCCGTTCTCAGGCGAAAAGAATGGTTGAGTCTGCTCCAATGCTTCGGGAATTTGTCCGCGGAACCGTAGCCGATGCCTCTAAGCTGGACGTCGTGGTCGAGGATGTTCTAGTCAGGGCAAAGGGGATGCTGGAGGAACTGGACCGCCGTTACGTGAAGGCTAAAGCCTCGGCCGATGCTCAGGTGGGCCGGCTTGGTATGTAGTTCCCCAAAGGTAGGAATGTGACGCCGAACCGTCGGGTTTCGTCACAGAAACAATTTCGATCTCGGCATGTCCGCACAACAGAACCTCATTTTCGGTGAGGTCCATGTTGAGGACGAGGCTCGCCGGAATATTGATATGGTCGACGGGAACAAGCCCTTCAATAATGACATAATTCTCGGGATCGCCGTTGTAGGGATATGCTCTCTTTTTGTCGTGGGTCCAATGGACGCCGAGAGATTCCGGCGACCAGTCGTCCGGAACGGATATGGCCCTGTAGACCCTCATCCTGTTCCCGTCGGTGACTGCTTTGGATAAGGTGCATGCCGCTTCGCGGATGAGAGCGTGGTAAAGCCCCTCGTCTATTTCTCCCTCATCGTTGACCGGGGCTTCCACGCCATAAGGAAGCATGGCGTCGAGCACGTCGTAGTGCGCGCAATCCGGTTTCTCGATAATGTGTAAAATATCCATGATCTTCTCTCAAGGTGCGGTTCCGGGAAGGGATGGACGCGAACCCGCGGCATCGAGAAGTGCTTCGTAGATTTCCCCCGCCTTCGCGACCTTCGATATGGGCACAAAGCAGACGAGAAATTTGACGTCCCTGCCCTGCCAGTTGCTGACGGTCTGAATGGCACAGCCGTGCTGCTTCCTGAATGCTGACTTTGTGTCCGGATCGGGAAAGTCACCATCTTCAATTTCAGCATAAGCGAGGAAGCCAATGCGGCCGCTGGCGCGGCACCTCACCGGCCAACCGCGGTCATGCAAGACCGCCTTGTTGTAAAGGTCCCTTAATAGTTCGAGTTGGGAGTTCTCCTCGTCGGTAAGAGCACCGCCAATTTCGTGTCCATAGATGTTTCCCAGGAAATCATAGGCCTCCTGGACTGCATCGGGAGGTGTCGATTCAGCGAAAAGGAGCAGAGCTTCTTCTGCCTGCATTCCGCTCAAGACCTCGAGTTTTCGGGCACGAGATCCAAAGACAACCCTGCCGTTCTTGATGTTCTTGGATGCACTGACGGCATAGACGCCGGCGTGGTCCGCAGGCGACAGAATCTCAATGCAGGGTCCCTCCCCTCGCTCATACTCTGACCAGCCCGGAGTGGAAAATCTGTGTTTCTCGAACAACAGTTTGACTATCGACGCCCCGAGGCTGCCACCGTCATCCGTAATGAATTCCGCATGTCCGACATCCACGTCATCTACATATTTCGTGGAAGAACCATGCAGTCGCCAAGTGATGCTGATCTCTCGGCCGACCCTGTCCTCGAGGGCAATTTTGACGTCTTTCCTGAGCGCCCGGAGAAGCCCGATCAGTCTGTCGTAGTCATCGATTAGGTTGGATGCGATGTTGTCTTTCTCGCCATCGCCTGCTTCGCCTTCGCGGATGGCCAAGTCCCAATTTTCGAAGACCGGACCAAGGGCCGCCAAAGCTGCTTCGTGTTCGATGCCGCCATTTCGCAGGTTGTCCAATATGTCACGCAACGCTCCATGCGAGATGCCACCAGAGATCTCTATATCGGCCATTTTTTTTTGGAACCTCTCTTTTCAAGCGGATTGTAGGCACGTGAGATGAATGCCTCAAATCCGGCACCCTTTCCGGCCTATTTCATCGTTGAAGGTGTAACGTCACTTGCCGAAGGGACAAAAAAAGACCCCCGACGGGGGGTCTTTTCGGTGGGCTATTTACGGGATCAGCCCTGCGGTGTGTCCGGAGCCGTTGGAATGGGGGCGGATGCTTTCTCGCCTGCAAGGCTTTCCAGCGCGCCTCCCCCTTTCTTCACGAGTTCGGTGAGCCCTCCATTGAGACCAAGTTCGCCGATGAGATGGTCCAGCAGGGGTGCCTGAGCGCGGTACTTGAGGGCACCACCGAAGATACCTTCGACGCCGTTGGCTGCACCCTCTCCTCCCGACACGCTGGCCGTCAAGCTGCCGGTGTCGATGATCTTGATGCTCTCGATCTTCTCGAGAGGCTTGACGCTGTATTCTACGATCTTCGGCAGTTCGCGGATCAGCGTCAGGCGTTCACGGAGTCGCATAGCTTCCGACGACAGGGAGTTTTCCGCAGCGTTCATGGCAGCGAGACCTTCGGCGTCCGCGAGCTTCGAAATCTTGCGGGCCTGGGCCAAGCGTTCCTCCTTTTCCGCTTCCGCCACCGAGATGATCTTGATTGCCTCGGCTTGGTCGTTGGCGGCAGCCTTTTCGGCTTCCGCGTTGACGCGGATGCTGACGGCCTCCTTCTCGGCTGTCTCGGTTGCCTTGAGGATGGAGATGGTTTTTTCGCGCTCGGCAATCTCGGTCAGGCGGCTCGTCTGGACCTGTTCTTCCGCACGAACAGCTTCTGCAAGCGCCTTCTGGGCGTCGGCTTTTGCAGCGGCTTCATCCTTGGACTTGTTGTAGAGCGTGATGGACTTGTCCTGGCGGGCGAGTTCGAGTTCGCGCTCCTTCTTGATGTTCGCTTCCTGGATGCGCTGATCGCTCTCGATCTCAGCCTGCTTGGCGATCTGGTTCTGCTCGGTACGCGTCTTCTCCACCTCGGCTTCGGTGCGGGCGCGGTACTCGTTGAGTTCCTTCTCCTGGTCGATTTGCGTGAGTTCGCCTTCTTTACGGATGATCGCGGTCTTCTTGTCGGCCTCGACTTTCTCGGTTTCGATCGCGACCCTGTTTCTCTGCTCGATCTCGTTGCGCATCTTTTTGCGCTCTTCGATCTGTTCCGTGAGCTTCGTCAGGCCTTCTGCGTCAAACGCATTGTTTTCATTGAAGTATTCGCGGGCAGTCTGGTCAAGGCCTGTCAATGAGACTGATTCGAGCTCGAGTCCGTTTTTCTCAAGATCTGACTGCACAGCCTCCTGCACCGCCTGGACGAATTCCTTGCGCTGCTCGTGGAGTTCTTTCATGTCCATGCTGGCGGCGACTGAACGCAAGGCGTCGACGAACTTGCCCTCGATCAGGGCCTTCAGCTCTTCCGTACGCAGCGTCTTGGTGCCCAGGGTCGTAGCGGCAGCAGCAATCGCCTCCTTGTTCTTGCCGACGCGGACATAGAATTCGGCCGTCACGTCGACACGCATGCGGTCCTTAGTGATGAGTGACGAATCCTGGCGACGATCCACCACCAGCCGGAGCGTGTTCATGTTGACGGGGATGATTTCATGAACGATGGGGAAAACGAGAGCGCCGCCGTCCATGATCACCTTCTCGCCGCCGAGACCGGTGCGCACGAAGGTTTTTTCCTTGGATGCCCGTTTGTAGAACGATGCGAATGTGATGCCGAAACCCACTACGACGAGCAGGGTTACGGCAGCGGGCACCAAGAGCGAAATGATGTTTGCCATATGATTTCCTTTCTGTTCGAAGAATTTTTAGTCAGCTGCCACGAAGAAGAAGCCGTCCTTTCTGGAGACAATCTTCACTTCAGCGCCCTTTGCGAAGAATCCTTCGGGTCGGGCTGCTTTGACCTGGATATGGTGGATCTGTCCGTTGCTGTCGGTAACTTTTGCCGAGGCAGGCAAACTATTTGTAGCGTCACCATAGGTGATGACCGCATGGCGTCCGATCAGCGAGTTGACGCCGACGGCGGAGCTTTCTTCCGAAGGCAGCATGCGGGCCAAGAGAGATGCCACACGCCCTGTGATGGTGAGGGCCATAAGCAACGCTATTGCAGAAACCGAAATTGCGTCTCCCATGCTGCCGAACAGCACCAAAGAGGCGTTTTGCAGGACATAGCCGGAGGTGCCGAACGATCCGAGGAAGGCCTCTAGAATGACGACCGCTGGAACTTTTCCGATGCCGAAGAATGACAGAGCTTTTGCCAACCCAGAGGCGTCAGGGAGATCGAAATCCGTACCAGGAAGAAGGTCGTCGACCATGCCTGCTATGTCGGCTCCGAGCAGGAACATGAAAAGCTGAAGTGTGACCAAGCCCACCAGAACCAATAACGCCACTGAAAACGGAAACATTTCTGGAGATAGAAAAATGTTCATTCTTGGTGTTCCTTGTCCTCGTTCTGTCCGGCCCCAGGGGGCAAATCTGCAACTGCCGCGGCAGGGAAGCCCCGGTATATGAAAGCGGGGTCAATTCCTTCGGGCGCTGCCGTTTTCATCTTTGCCCCCTGTTCCGCCGCGGCTTCCAGCAGCCTTCTTGTAGAATGCTGCTCGCCAAGAGCCATTGCTTGAGTCCTTTCATGTCGGCATTTATGCGAAGGAATAAGGATTCGTCAACAGAATTTCTTCAAAGCTATTGCGAATCCTTAAGCGGTCGGAAGCTCATTCGGTGGAGCGGTGTCGGTCCTAAGGCTACGATAGCCTTGAGGTGATCCGCAGTTCCATAGCCCGCATGATTTGAAAAACCATAACCGGGATAAATGGTGCATGCCCTCGCCATGCAACGATCCCTGACGACCTTGGCAACAATGCTCGCCGCTGCAATGGACACACTCTTGCTGTCTCCTTTTATCACCGCGGTAGAGGGCAAATCCAAGTCATCCGGAATCAAGTTGCCGTCAATCAGGACGTGGGCCGGAGTAATCGCAAGCCCTTTTACCGCACGGGTCATGGCGGTCATCCGGGCTTTGCGGATGTCTGTTCTGTCGATCTCCCTTGCACTCACGGACGCGAACGCAATGGTCGCAGTTTGGAGAATGGTCTCGAAGCATTGTTCCCTCTTTTTGGGCGATAATTTCTTCGAGTCGTTCAATCCGGACGGAATGCGGTCGGGATCGAGAATTACCGCAGCGGCGAGAACCGGACCCGCCAACGGTCCTGCTCCGACTTCGTCTACACCGCACACCGGGGCGAGTCCTTTGACTGAAATCTGTGATTCAATTGAAAAGTCGGGAACGGTGCTCATCTGCGAATGATGTCGTTATTCCGGCAACCATGCAATGATATGAGTCCTTCGAGGTGGGCAGTGATCGATGAAACCCGAGTCCTCACCTGAAAGGACTTGGTCAGGTGCTTCAAAATAATGGACGTGAATGGGAGTTGAGCGAATCCCCGACGGGAAACTCACATTATTGGGCTATTGTCTCGTCTTGGTCGAAGATGAAGCTCCCCGCATTCATAGTAGATGAGGATGCTGGGGCTTGAAGGGTAGCTTTCTGGATATCGTCAGCGAACGTAATCCGTTGTCCAAATCAATTTGGTCGATATCTGCATATCGTGCCTATACGCGAAACGCAGGTTGACGGGTGGTCTAAAAAGGCGCTTTCGGCTTCGGTCTAGCCGCTGTCGGCAGATCCCTTTCCTGGAGTGTTATCGGCTTCCAGGGTGCTGACGCGCGG